>Ga0075985_121_pt2 | contig 29864 bp, 29 predicted proteins | sample RifGroA2_FD_68003 | JGI IMG/M metagenome (GOLD analysis project Ga0075985, IMG submission 68003) | Parcubacteria bacterium GW2011_GWA2_47_9 | reverse complement strand
CCACTTCCGGCACCGAACCGCGGTTAAAACCTACGACCGGAGTTCCGCAAGCCATAGACTCCACCATCACCAGCCCAAACGGCTCTTCCCAGAAAATAGGCATCAGCGTGCAACGGGCCAGCCCGTACAATTCGCACTTTTGCTTAAAATCCGCTTCGCCGAAATAAATGACCAGGGGCCGGTCGTCGCGTATGGACAGAATTTCACGCAAAGCCCTCATCGGATTATGTTTTTCATTCAGGGAGATATCAATCTCGGGCTCTATGGACTCCTGCCAATACTTGCGTCCCGCGTCGCTTGACTCCACATGCCCCGCTATTACCAAATGCAAGCCGGCTTCCCTGGCCGCCTCAATGGCCGCATGCTGGCCCTTATCCGGCGTGATACGGCCGATAATCAGACAGTAGTCTTTCTTGATTTCAGCGACCGGGAACTTTGCCATATCTATCCCGTTATACACCGTGGCTATATAGTCAATGTCCGGAAGAGCCCGGCGCTGGGCATCGGAAATAGAATTGAAGTAGATATTTTTTATGCCGCGAAACAACCGATAGAAATCCTGCACCCAGGGCAAGTCCAGCGGGCCATGCAAAGTAATCAGCGTCGGAACTGCCGGTTGCGCCGTGAGCGCAATAGCCTGGGAAACCACTCCCGCGTGATCGTGAACCAACTCAACATTCTGCGCCTCAAGCCACGCGCGGGCCGCGACGGCGTGCGTCGCCTCGTAAAAGATATTCTGGGGAGAGTCGCCGATTTCCGAATATAATCCTTTTTGAAAATGCCATCCCAAAGTAATGCGGCGGGACAACAAATCCTTCTCGCTTGTTTCCCCCACCGTAAACAGGCGCAGATCAACGGGAAGGTTTTGCGATCCGGCTATCAAGTCCGCGATTACGCTTTCTATGCCGCCATATCCGTTCGGAGGAACCGCCAGCCAAGCCGAACTGATGAGTCCAACTCTAGTCTCCACACTTATACTCCTTTTAAGATAAATTTGGCAACGAACTGCAAGCAATATAGCAAAAAAAATGGAAAACGTCAAGAGCGAGGGAAATATTCCCCCCGGCTGGCTTTATGTTATATTAAAGTAAACGGGTTAACCCGTAAGAACCTTTACAAAACGGAGTGCGCCCCAATGCCTTGCAAAAACAACCCCGAGAAACGAAAACTTGTTCTTTTTTTCTTTGCCCGCTTAAAACGGCTTGCCGGCCTAAAAGCGTCCTACGAAGAAAAATTAAACCCGGCCGGCGAACGGTTAATCGCCAACGCGCTGTTTTCAACCTACGGCGATCTCATACAATTCGGGCATCAAAAAGAGGCCCACTGGTACATATTTAAGTGCAAGCACGCGCCGCGGCCGCGGAAACCATCTTATCGGCCGCCAGAGGCATCTCCCCCGCCGCAAACATCTTCTCCTCCACAAGAATCGCGCCGCGATTTAACATCGCAATTTCTGGAAAAATTTAGAATAGCCGTCGCAAGCTATGTCGCGGTTCGCGACACTCTAAATAAAGAGTTTCCGCGCTCGCAAAGAACTTACTCAAAATATATACAAGCCGCAAACAGACTGCTGAATCTATGGAAACAAGCTGAACGCGTTGAAATGCATCGGGAAGCAGAATTACTGCTCGCGCAGTATAAGCTCACTTCAAGCATATTTTTATACCCGCCGTTCAGCCCGTAAAAAGCGTGAAACTTTTTTAATAATTAAATGCGCCCCCTTCTTATCGGCGCATTTTTTTTTTGGACGGCAACGAGATACCGCCATTTACCGTATTGATCCCGAAAGAAAGAAAATGCGGCGCCGGAATTTTTAAGAACCTCCGCAATCGCGTCTTTTTGCGACGGATCAAATTCCATCCACAATTCTCCTCGGCTTTTTAGGCGGCGAATTGCTTCCGGCAAAAATTTTCTGATGACATCCAAACCGTCTTTTCCGGCAAACAAAGCTTTACGCGGCTCCCATTTCAACACTTCCGGATCCACTTCTTTTGCGCGCGACCCAGCCACATAGGGAGGATTAGCCAGAATGTAATCATATCTGCCGCGCACGCTAGAAAAAATATCTGACCTAATAGTGCGGTATCTTTTGCGATCAAGACGGTTTATTGCCGCGTTCAATGCTATTTGTTTTAAAAACTTTTTTTCTTTTTCAACAAAATCTACCGACACATTCGGTAATTGTTTTAATGCGGCCAATCCAATACAGCCCGAACCCGCGAAAATATCAAGGCAATATAGTTTTTGGTTATTAGTTCTCGGTTCCCGTTTTTTAGTTTTTAGTTTTATTTGTTTAATTACCTTCCTTATCCAATACTCCGTTTCCGGTCTCGGAATAAAAGGCCGTTTTGACAAATCAATTTTGCAACCCAGGAAATAAACGGGGCCCTTAACGTATCCGATCGGTTTTTGAGTTGTGCTATAAATTATTGACATATTGACACATTACCAAAAACATGATAATTCGCCAATAGATCTTTAAAGTCAAAAATAAGGAGAGCCTATAAAATGATGCCGCTAAAACATGTGGTAAAGATTTTGACAGCACTTTCCGTGGGCGCAATCCTGCTCTTTGGCCCGAACAGAGGCCCAGTGCAACTACAACTCGCTACGGCCAACTTCGTCGAACAGATTAGCGCAACCCTAAACGGCACAAATCCTTGGCCCATGTTCGGACATGACGCGAGAAATAGCAGCCAAAGCGCATACATAGGCCCTCAGAATCCTACTCTAAAATGGGCAGCGGATATCGGTGGTGCCAGTTCCGAGATTCTATCAATTCCTATCGTAGATAAAAACGGCACCATTTATGCGCTTACGGCCAATAATGAAGTCACCGCGGTTGGAGCCGATGGGCGTATAAAATGGCGGCACAACATAGGAGGTTTTGCTGCAATCTTTGAAACTTTTGGTCTCGCCATTGGAGCAGATGGTACTGTTTATGTTGCGTTGGAATATTACCCGGGCGGCGAAGCAAAACCCTATTTGATTGCTTTAAACCCAGAAGGCAATAAGTTATGGCTTTTTGAAGGCGATGCCATGGACTCAAGAGAGGATGTTCTGCCTCCGTTGCTAACGCCAGATGGAAATGTGGTTTTCACCGCTAGCCACACTTTATACGTACTAGATGCTACTGGTACAGAAAAATGGAGAAAAGCGCTGTGCGGGCAACTTAGCGCGCCGACAGTCGGCATAGACGGCACAATATATGTCACTGGCTGCAATTCCGTTTACGCGATTGACCCACAAAACGGCAGCCAAAAATGGGTATTTGTTGCTGATGCCGGAGTCATAATAGAGACCTACCCGGCAGTAGGTCACGATGGAACTATCTATGTCGCCGGCGGGCATCAGGTTAACTCAAATTGGGACGCAGACATTTATGCTTTTACGCCAGATGGAAGACGGCTATGGAGGTTCAGCGCACAGCATGGCTTTGTTACCGACATTTCCGTCGGGCTTAACGGAACAATTTATGCCGGCAGTTGGAGTTTAATTGCCGTCAACCGTGACGGGTCCTTAAAATGGGAGTTTCGGCCGGACGGTAACTTCCAGTATAAACCCGCGGTCGGAGCAGACAGTATGATTTATGCTTTGGCTATTGCGGGACCTTGCTGTGAGTGGCAACACACTATTTATGCGATAAACCAAGATGGTGTTGAGAAATGGACTCTTCCATTATTGGTTGGAACCGGACGTGGCTTCAGCAGTCCCTCAATTGCGGGGGATGGCACCATATTGGTTGGCAGGGGCAAAATACTATACGCTATCGGCCCGGGGTTAGGGATACCGGACACCGACGGCGACAGTGTACCGGATGATCAAGATGTCTGTCCAGAGACGCCTAGTGGCGAAATGGTTGATATATACGGATGCTCTCGCGAGCAAAATAAATGGTTGCTTGCCCAAAAATTCCAACCGGTATTAAAGATGTATGCGGAAGATTATAAACCGGAGGACATCAGAATAATGCTGTCCTCTAGTTTGTCGGTAGCGGACGCTGAGGCGCGCCTTATGCGCGTTCTACAGGGGCCTAGAGATTTGGTTGAAGTTGAGAACCCAACGCTGTTTGACCTCTGTGGGAGAACCGATCCAGATCTATTCTTAGACTTGAAGGTTGATCATCCAAGCAGATCTCCGGCAACTGCAACGCTTGATCAGACGACTTATCTTAATCAATACAGAGTAATTGAAACCTTATATCCCGATACTTTGTACGCTCGCGTGTTCACGTCAGACAGTTACACTGCTTTGCAATACTGGTTTTTCTATTACTTCAATGACTGGAGAAATAATCACGAGGGAGATTGGGAGCAGATAACCCTCATTTTTAACAGCGCTGATATCTCGGAAATTGTCCATGATAATCTTGAACCGGATAGGGTTGGTTATAGCCAACATGGTAGTGGTACCCGTGCAACCTGGAATCAGCTAAATAATATTGGAGGGGTTATTTCAGACACGCACCCCGTTGTTCATATTGCATTTGGCTCCCACGCTAACTATTTTAGAAGCGGAGATTATGCGCTCCAGGGTGGACGATCTACAATTGACCAAGCGCGAGGGTCTTTCTCGCCCCTTTACACGATTCAATTACTATCAGCTAACCTAACGACCGCATCGTGTGAAGACGGCAAGTGGCTTGAATATGCGGGGCGCTGGGGTGAACTTCGTATAGAACCTCAAACTACCGGTCTCGTCGGGCCTAAATTTCAGGGAGACAAATGGGACGATCCTATTGATTGGGTAGATAGTTTGGAAGCGTCTTGGCGCGATTGCAGAAAGACTTTATTTAAATGTAGAATTCCATAGACTATTTTTTAATTCATCGATTAATGCAGAAATTAAAAGCGCCGAAAGGCGCTTTTTCGTTAGTTCCATATTTGTAGGCCCCGTGATTTAAAAAGCGATAAAATTGACCAATAAAGACCCCATCAAAATTATTGACGTCAATGTCAAAAAAATTATACTGATCTTTTTTTCGCCAATTTTCCCGAGCCAAAATCCAAAAAGATAAAGCCCCACAAAACCAACTATAAAACTGAATAAATAAGCCATGGATACGGTACACGATAAACCTAAACGCTGCTCTCCTTCTTGTGCTCCAAAACACGGAATAAAATAACCCGATACGCTTGCAACGGAAATAACAACCAGGCAAATAGATGAAAATAATAATATCTTATGGGGGATTTTGAACATATTTAATAAGAGGTTAAAAAGAAATAGAATCGGCCCTATTTTTTGAATCCTGTCGCCGCGGCAATGCCAACAATAGCAGGGTATAATATGCCAAACACAACCTGAGTGATTTAGCTACTAAGAAGAGTAAATCCAAAAATTAAAGGGTGCAGAATGGCAAGCGTTGAAAGCAAACCCACAAAGGCACCGATAAACAGCCCGACAACATTACCCTCAACGCGATAAATAATTGTTAAAATTTTCTTGGCCACAATAATGCCAACAAGATAAGAAATCAGGTATACAACAACTACTGCACGACCCAAGCACTCCCAACACTCATAGCTTCCGTACTTTCCTGCTAATCGATCGGTAAGCCACCCTAATGTTCCTAAAAAGTAAGCGCTGATTTGAAAAAAAAAAGCGCCCCCTTCAAGGCTTTTTTATTGGTGACTTTAAATCTGCCGAATTGGTCTTCTTTTTGAGAAAACCTTTTAATTTCCGTATAGTAAACCCTTTTCCGGCCTCGGAATAAAAGGCCGTTTTGACAAATCAATCCTGCAATCCAAAAAATAAACGAAGCCCTTCTTGTATTGTTCTGGCTCTTTAATTTTCATTATTCTCTTTTTATAATAGAAAGACCGCGAAGCAAAGCTTCGCGGTCTTAGGGTTTAGCTTTTCCCGCCGCTCTATTTGTTAAATAGCCAGCTTACTTTTATCACAAGACCTCAAAAAAAAGTCGAGCTGGGATGGATTTAGTTATTTATGCTTTTGTACTAAATACATCTTTTCTATTTCTTTAACCATGGTCGCGTCTTCCGGATTTTTATCGTCGCGGAAACGCACTAAACGGGGAAAGCGAAGAGAATAACCTCTTTCCTCTTTTTTTCCCGCGGTATGCCGCGGCGAAAGCGTGATCTCGTCTGAAATAACTTCCGCCACCAACATCGGCCTAATCCATACGTCGAGAACTTCATCCTTGCCCACAACATATTCTTTGGGCATTTCCTTCACGGTAAGTTTTCCTATTTTTTTGTTCGCTTCTTTGAACTGCTCGTCTGAAATGCCGGTCCCGAGGCGCGATATCGTATAAAATCGGCCGTCTTTATCTCTTACGCCAAGAAGGAATCCGCCGACGCCGAATGAGGCGCGCTTTCCCCTGCCCCGATACGCGCCCATAACCACACAATCTACCGTGTCTAAAAGAATCTTTTGGCCCGCTCTCGCTCCGGCCAAAGCCGCGGCTCCGGCCTTTAATTTTGCCCAATGGAATCCCCGCGCTCCGGCCTCGTAAGGCAGTAAAGGATTTTTAACCACCAGGCCTTCAAGCCCCCTTGCCAAAGCTTTTTTAAGCTCACGCACGATAACTTCGGGATCGTCGGTATATTGCTGATCCGCCAGTTGAAGAGACTTTCCGCGATATCCGGCAAATACTTTTTCTAAAATCTTTCTCCTTTCAGTAAACGGCGCCTCAAGGAACGACTTTCCGTTCAGATAAAGAATATCAAACACAAATACCGTCAAGGGAATTTTTTTTGCCATCTCGTCAATTCCGTACTTTCTTTTCCTCTGCACCGTTTCCTGAAAAAGCATGAATTTTCCGGTTTTCGGATTGTAGCCGATTGCTTCGCCGTCCAGAATTACGCTTTTTGCTTTTAGTTTTTCCGCGCCCTCAACGATTTCGGGAAACATGTTTGTTGTATTCTCCAAATTCCGCGAGAAAAGCATAATTTGTTTTTTTCCTTTTTCAAACCAAACATGAATTTCCGTGCGAAAACCGTCAAACTTGGGTTCCACGGCCACCTTCGGTCCGAGTTTTTCTATAATTTCTTTGGCCGAGGGGACTCTTTCGGCCAAAGACGGCCGGATGGGAATCCCGGGCTGGGCTTCAATTTTAGCCAATGCTTTCAGCCCGCCGCTTTTAACTTTTTTCGCTATGGCGCCGATATCTGCCGTAATATTAAACGCGCGCTCAATTTCTTTTCTTGCCGACTTATCTCCCCTTTCCATAACCGAAAGCGCGTCCAGAATTGTCGCGTCGGAAAACCCGAGCCGCAGTTTGCCCACGGGAATACGGGCCACGTATTTCGCGGACAATGTATCCAAATCCGTTAATAGCTTGGCCATTTTGACTATTTTTCTCTCCTGGCTCTTTACCCCCCCCTCCTCGGCAATTTCCATTAACCGATCATAAACTCGTGCTACGGATAAGCTTTGCGACCCGCCTTCTTTGGCTAAAGCCGCGGCAACATTCCCCAAGTCTCCTTTTTCCTTATACAATTTTTTTATTTTTTCCGGAGATTCTTTGGACGCCTCGGCCAAAATACGTATCATCATTTTTTCCGCGAGCTGAAAATCCACTCCCCGAAAACGCGGCAGTAATTCGCCGAGCGAAAGATAACAGATTTTATCTATCTCCTCTGCGCCTGCTTCTTTGAATAACTCGGCCAAAATCCGCGTAATGTCGTTACGCGGATTGGTCCTCTCCAATTTTTCCAAGAATATTGCCAACTGAGCAAATTTCATATTCTTACATTTTACCTTATTTTTCGCTAAAACAAAGGGGGGCGGAAATAAATACCGAGCATAGTGGTGTTTTCGGGTAAGGGGCGCGTTACCAACGCGCTCTAATGAAAAAGCGGCGCCGCGGGCGCCGCTTTTGAGAGGCTATTTTTAGTCCCTTTACTTTTGTCCCAAGGCCCGCTGCACAACTTCGCGGGGAATATCTATGGCGCGCATAAGAGCGTTGCGCACGACTTGTCCGGCTCTTCCGCCAACTTTATCGGCGGCGTTAATTGCCCCAACGCACGCTGCAGTCGCCGCGTCTTCGGCGCTGACGACCGTAACTCCGGCTTCTGTGTTAATTCTGTTCGCCGCGTGGAGAACTCCGGTTACCGCGCCAACCGCGGCATTTCCGGCATTTCCGCCGACTTTCATTGCGTTGCTGAGGCCGGCGCTGACCAAATCGCCAGTAATATCCGTGGCGACAACTCCCAATCCTCCGGCGGCCTTAATTACGTTTGCGCCCTCTTCCAAAGCCGTTCTGAGCGTAACCCCCAATTCTCTTATGAGACTTTGCGCGGGATTCATCCGTTCTTTTCCTCCTTTTCGTTTAAGCGCTATGGTTGGATGACGGCTATTTTATTTTGTGTCTCTCTTTGCGGTTCACACCCCTTTTTTGTCCTAATATTATTAGGCCCGGGACAACAAAGATTAATTTATACCACAAAAACATTCGTGTCAAGTCCTGCGACCTTATTTTTTTACTTATTTGGGTATGCGAATCGTAAGATCCTCTTCCCTATATCCTCCAAATAGATATTTTCTTATTTCCCACCCCGTAACTTGCATGCTATACGTCCCCGTGTCGCCGCCGCATGCCTCTTCGTATTCTTCGCATTCTTTCTTTTTGGCATCAAGAAACCATTTGGCGGTATGCCCGCCCAACGCATTCAATATAACGTCGTCCTGCTCCAAGTAATCCAGCGCCTCTTTTAGAGAACCCGGCAACTGACCGATTCCCCTGCTCTCTAATTCTTCGGGGCTCAGTTTAAACACGTCTCCTTCCGTCGGCTTCGGGCAAGAAAATCCTTTTTCTATGCCGTCCAGACCCGCCGCCAGCATTGCGGCAAATGCCAGATATGGATTGCACAGAGGATCAGACGCCCGCAATTCGCAGCGCACCGATTTTGGTTTTTCGGAAGTATATGCCGGAACCCTGATAAGCGCCGCGCGGTTCATACCTCCCCAGCATATATACGTAGGAGCTTCATACCCCGGCACAAGACGTTTATAAGAGTTTACTGTCGGCGCCATAATGGCCGACAATGCCTTCACATGCGCGATTTGCCCCGCGATGAACTGGCGGGCAATCTCGGAAAGATGATAAGCATTTCTATCGCGCATATCGCAGAAAGCGTTATCGCCGGCGCGGAAAAGACTTTGATGCGTGTGCATGCCTGAACCGTTGATATTGGCAATGGGTTTTGGCATAAAAACAGCAAGCCATTTATACTTGTCGCGGGCGGTGCGTTCAATAACATGCTTTACGGTCATGACGTTGTCTGCCATTGAAAGCGCGTCCGAATATTTTATGCCAATCTCGTATTGCCCGGGAGAAACTTCATGATGCGTCATCTCAACCACTATGCCCATTTTATCCAGACGCGCCACCACGCTGTCTCTGAAGCCGTGAGCCAGATCTCCGGTTGCGTCAAAATATCCTGCCCGATCAAGAGGCGCCAGGCATTGACCCCGTTGTTTAAAAAGGAAAAATTCCACTTCCGGACTGGTATTGTAGATAAAACCCATGCGCTTGGCCTTGGCTAAAGCTCTTTTTAGAATATAGCGCGGATCTCCCTCAAACGATTGGCCGTCCGGACGCAAAACATCGCAAAAAATCCTCGCGCCGCGCTTTATCCTGCCGGTTTCTTCGTCTTTAACTCTTGCCCAGGGAATTAACTGATAGGTCGTAGGATCCGGCAAAAGCTGCGCGTCGCTTTCCTGAATGCGGGTAAAACCCTCTATGGAAGAACCGTCAAACCAGGAACCCCGCTCTAGCGCTTCGGCCAGCTCGTCCGCCATAATGGTTTTTCTCTTCAGGTTTCCGTGAATATCGGAAAACCAAAGTTGCACGAAAACCACTTCGTCTTTCCTGACTTGCCGCAGCAAACTTTCTTTATCCATCGCTTACTCCTTCTTCTTTTGTTGTTAAGCTGCTTGGCGAAAAATACCTTTAATGTTTTACGCCAGCCGATTACGGAAACAAAATATCTGAAATCTGCCGCGCGGCGCAAAATCCAGCTGAAAATTCCGTAAAAAATAAACGGCCCCACCGAGGCCGCGGCCCAGCCGGGTCCCACCGGAATAATTGAGGCCGGTTTTTTGGGATAATATTTTTTAAGAGATTCGCCTTTCAGCGCGCGGCGGATATTTTCCGCAACGAACTTCCCGTCGGCATTAGCCGTCTGCGCAAAACCGGAATGCGGAGTGGCGGCGCCATCTCCTATTATAAAAAAATCGTCTAATCCCCGCGGCCGCAAATATTCATCTACTCTTATCTTGCCATCATCACCGTACAATAAATTTTTAGTTTGCGAATACAGATGATTTGGCTTGACGCCCGCTGTCCAGATAACGGTATCCGTTTTCATTGTCATGCCGCGCACGGTAATCTGTTCAGCTTCTTCTTTTCCCATAGGCCTATTTGTGAAAATATTGACTCCGAGAGACCGCAGACGATTGGCGACCCTGGAGGAAAATTTTTCCGGAACCATCGGCAAAATTCTCGGCGAGGCCTCTATAAGATCAACTGTCACGAAAGAAGAGTCAATGCCGTGCGTCTTGGCCAGACGCTTGGCGTAATAAACGAGCTCTCCCGCCGCCTCAACGCCGCTAGATCCGGCGCCGACCACAACAAAATGCAATCGGCAGACATCCTCTTCGGCATCGTCTTGACGTTCGGTGCATCGCCTAAACATTTCGTGTATATGCCGCCTCAAGCGCAAGGCATCGGGTATGGCTTTGAAACAATAAGAAAATTCTTTCAGCCCGCTTATGGAAAAATAATCGGTTTCGGCTCCAAGCGCCAAAGCCAAAAAATCAAACGGGTAAATTTTTCCGGATTGCCCCGTGATTTGTTTCGCCGAACCGTCAATACTGACAATTCTATCTTGCATGAATTCTACCGGCTTGTTTTTGAAAATTTCCGCGATTGAAACGCAGGCCTCCTGTTCCGACCTACCGGTTACAACCCTGTATAATGCGGGTTTATATTCAAAATACGGCTTGTCGGAAATAAGCGTTATTTTGGCGCAGGAAATATTGTTTTTTGCGAGCTCCAGCGCGCATCGTATTCCTCCGAACCCGCCGCCAACGATTATAATCTGCTTTTGCGAATGGATTGTTGTAGAAACCATTTTCTCATTGTAGCAAAAATCTCCCTTTTACCCGCGTATTCTGCCTTTTCACCTCCTTTCCTTACTTTTCGCAAATACGCAAATAATTAAGGTGCGACCGGATATAATAACAAAACCGCTCATTTAATGCAAGGGCCGCCGCGTCTGACGCGGCGGCCCTTGCAAAAGCGAACGGCTAATTTTTGTTTTTGTTTAACCGAGCCAATTTCGCAATTTAGGAAACTTTGAGCAAATCGGAAGCTTAGAACACCATTCTTCCAGTCCATAAGTGCGGCCCGCGCGGGTCGCGGCGAAAAATAGAAGCGCCGAGGCGTAGATAATGTGTTCGTCAACGATATAAGAATGCGCGTTAGGGTAAGGAAACTGCAGTATCGGAAAATAATACATTAACATCAGCGTAGCTCCCAGAATAGAAGACAGTCGGACGCCGATTCCTAAAATCAATGAGATGCCAAGCAGTGTCAGCCCCCATTCGTTTATAAAATTTACTAAGGGCAAAATACCCGGCTGAACCAGCCACTGGTAAAAAGCGCTGAAAGTTTTGGCGCCTTTCATGTAGCCCGCGGCCGAAAAACTAGGATCAATAATCTTGGTGACGCCGGCATAGAAAAACATCCAACCCATTGCCAAACGCAATACGAAAAGTGATATTTTTTGTGTTTGCATATTAAAACGCAATAAGTGATTAGTGAAAAAGTGAGCAAGTGGAGCGAGGCGTGCGCTCGCAAATGCATTTCGGAGCCCCGCCAGCATGGTTCCCGCTCAGCGGGATGGCGGGGCGAGAACTGAGCGGACTCGCTTCGCTGGAAACGAGAACCGCGTCAAGTTGCGAATGCATGCCGAGCGGAAATTATTCTAAAAATGTTTGTTTCACTACATGGCCAGCCAGCCGCCGTCCACGAAAAATGTGGCGCCGGTAACATAGCTTGCTTCTTCAGACGCCAAAAAAACAACCATCGCCGCAACTTCTTCGGGGCGGCCTATTCTTTTAAGCGGCACGGCTTGCAACATTGCATCCATTGCCTCTTTTGGAATTTGAGCCGCGGAAACCATCGGCGTATCAATGGCTCCCGGCCCGATGACATTAACCAAAATACCCAAAGGAGCAAACTCTATAGCCATAGTTTCTGTCATCCCTATAATGCCGCCCTTGGAAGCGGTGTAATGCGCGCCGCCGGCAATTCCCACGCCGACCTGTCCAGACGCGACAGAGGCAATATTAATTATCCTTCCCCATTTATTTTTTTCCATTTCTTTCGCCGCCGCTTGAGCGCATAAAAACTGACCTTTAAGGTTAATATCAAGCATTTTATCCCATTCTTCCTCGGTCAGCTCCAGCGCCGGCTTCGGGAAATAAATACCGGCATTATTTACTAAAATATCCAGCCGGCCATAATGCTTTACCGTATTAGCTATCACATCGTCCACTGCTTTCTTTTGAGACACATCAAGCTTAAAGCAGATAGCGTTTCCTCCCTCAGCCTCTATTTCATCTACTACCGGCCGGCATTCTTCCTCTGAAATATCCGTCACCACTACTTTTGCCCCTTGGTGCGCCAAGGCCAAAGCATGCGCCTTCCCCATTCCGCGCCTGGCCCCCGTAACTAACGCAATTTTGCCTGTAAGTTCAAACATTTTGATTTTGAATAAAATTAAATTAGTTCAGTACGACCTTTAGTTATGTTAGACAAAAAGAAAAAGCCGCAGAGTCCGTGACTTCAATAATTTGGTAGGATAGACCATGTTTATAATGCCATACCAGCTACCCGACTAACCTTTTGTTTATTTTACTACAATATTCTATTTTTTAGCAAAACCGCGTTCACTGTATACCGAGATTATATCTTGGGTTTGTAGAAATTTAAAAGCATTGCATTGGTAACTACGGAAATTGAACTTGTAGCCATGGCGATGGCGGCGTAAATCGGATTCAGTAAAATACCAAAAGGCAAATATAGTAAACCTGCGGCAAGCGGGATCAAAGAAATATTATAAAAAAATGCCCAGAAAAGATTCTGCTTCATTTTATTGACGGTTTTGCCGCTCAAATCAATTGCGGTTACCACGTCGCGCAAATCGTTTTTTATTAAAACAATGCCTCCCGTTTCTTTCGCGACATCGGTTCCCGCGCCAACTGCAATGCCGACGTCGGACTGGGCGAGCATAGGAGCGTCATTGATTCCGTCTCCGCAGGCCGCCACTATTTTTCCCTGCGCCTGCAATTCTTTTACCTTTTGGGCTTTTTCCTGCGGCAAGACTTGGGCCATAACAAAATCAATTCCTATTTGCGAGGCGATTGCTTTCGCCGTCCGCTCGTTATCGCCCGTAATCATCCATACTTCCTTGCCCATTTTTTTCAATGTCTCAACCGCTTCCCGTGAAAACTCTTTTAGGGTATCTGCGATTGCTATCAAGCCTATAATTTCTCTATCGTATGCTGCCAGCGTTACGGTCTTACCTTCATTTTCCAATTTTTGAATCTGTCCCTCCAGACTTTCTGTTGCCATATCGTGATCTGCCATAAAAACCCTATTGCCAACCAAAATTGCCTTGTCTTGATGCAAAACTTTTATCCCTTTACCCGAAACAGTTTCATAAGATTGGCCCTCTTCTATTATTATGCCCGTCTCTTTGGCTTTTTTTATGATTGCCTGCCCCAAGGGATGTTCGGATCCCCTCTCGGCAATCGCCGCCAGCTTTAAAACTTCGCGCTCCGGCCCGGAAAAAGAAACTATATCGGTGACGCTCGGTTCCCCCTTTGTTAATGTGCCCGTCTTGTCGAATATTATGGCTGTTATTTTACGCGCCTTCTCGAGGTACTCCCCGCTTTTAATCAAAATCCCGTTTTGGGCGCCCCTACCCGCGCCAATCATAATGGCCGATGGCGTAGCAATACCCAGGGCGCAGGGACACGCGATTATCAATACTGAAATTAAAATAGTGAAGGCCAGAGAAAATTCCATGCCCCAAATGAAATACCAGGCGGCAAAAGCAAAAATGGCTATTAATATAACAGCCGGCACGAAGTATGCCGAGACCACATCAGCCATTCTCTGCATGGGAGCCCGGCTGGCAATCGCTTCCTGAACCATTTTAACTATTTGGGACAAAGCGGTATCGGCGCCGACTTTGGTAGCACGAATTTTCAGCAGTCCGCTCTTGTTGATAGTTGCCCCCATAACTTCCTCTCCAATTTTTTTGCCGACGGGCATCGACTCTCCGGTAATCATAGATTCGTCAATCGCGGAAAAGCCCTCGGCGATAATACCGTCAACGGCTATTTTTTCCCCGGGTTTCACGATGAAAATATCTCCAACCTTAACTTCTTCCGCCGGAATCTGGACTTCCGCGCCATCCCTGATCACAATGGCTAATTTAGGCTGAAGTTCCACGAGCTTCCTGATAGCTTTGGAGGCTCGACCCTTAACCAAATGCTCAAAATATTTTCCGATCAAGATAAAACCTATAATCAATCCCGATTCCGTAAAATAAACTTCTGGCCCGCCCATCGTTACCTTGGGGAGTATCTGCGGCCAAAAAATCCCCTGAAAAGCGTAAATTGTGCTGTAAATCCAGGCTGCCGAAGTGCCAATGGCAATTAAACTGTCCATATTGGCTTGCCTGGCTTTTACGGCATCCACGGTGCCCCGATAGAACCTCCAGCCGCCGATGAACTGCACGGGCGTCGCAAGAAAAAACAGCCAAATATAATTTGGCAGGCCCAGCCACGATATTTTATAAATATATTCAAAAATCGCGGTCAACGTTCCGAGACCCAAACTGAAGATTGCAAACCGCAGCAAAGACTGCGATTCTTTCTGCGGCTTTAAAAACGTTTCCAGGCAATTACTGCTGCAAAAAAAATACTTTTGGCCCTCTTGCTCCAACTGAAAAGGCGTCTTTGCCTCGTTAACATACATCCCGCAAACGATATCTTTTGCCATAGACTTATTTTATTAATGGCAGCTGCCGCCGCTTTTCACGGCTGATTCCTCTTTGACTAATTTCTTTCTATATTCTTCTTTGCAGTTTTCTGAACAAAACTTCTTGCCGAATTCTTCGACGACGGGTTTCCCCTCCTTTAATTCCATCTTGCAGATGGGGCATTTTTTCTTGAAAACATTGAACATATTATTTATTTTAGCATTTATTTTGTTTCGCAGCAGAATTTCTGGTGCAGCCAGACAAAAAGCCAGGTAACGAGATATCCGACTATGAAAAAGAAAACTGCTCCCCCGAAAAAGCTGCCGATTGTTACAGAGCTTTCGGCTTCCACACCCGTAAATTTCACATGGGCGATATAACTCCAAAAAGCCATGAAAGGCTCCAGAGCGAATGCCGCAAACAACGCGCAAATTGCGTCGAAAATCGCGAAAACCGCGCCGCCGATCAGGGCAATTTTATTACTGTTTTTCATATGAAATACGTTAAATTATTTTGCTTACTTCTTCGGCCTTTTTAACTTAGCGCCGTGGCTCTAATTTAGCTTACTTATTTCCGCCATAAGCTGGTCATTACGAATTCCCATATTGGGATCATCAAGAACGTATCTAACGACACCGTCCTTGTCTATCAAAACAAACGTATGACCGGGAAAGGCGCCGGGATGCATGGACGAAGGAGTTGCCAGCACGTTGAACTTTCTTGAGATGGACGCGCCTACATCGAATACTACGGTTGCTCTATCCAGTTCCGGCATCTTTTTGATCGCCGACTGCCAATCCTCTTTGGAATCAATGACAATTGAAAGCGCCACCGTATTCGCGTTTCCGAAACGGTCGTCATCTGACAACGCCACAATCTGATTCCAGCACGCGGGATAACACATCAACCCTTCGTTAAAAAACAGGACGACATTTTTGCCCCGCAGATTTTCAGACGAATAAACATTGCCGTCGCGATCCGCCGAAGAAAACTCCGGCACCGATTTGCCGACAAGATTATTAAGCTCCGCCGAGGAAACGTTCGCCGCCGTACTGTGGCCGTGGGGATCAGTCAGCGTTGCCGCGCTTGGCGATGGCGCACCATGGGACACCGAAGATTTGTTTTGATTGCCAACATAAATCAACGCCGCCGCCACTATAACTAATCCCGCCAGCCACAAAAATGGAGTAATATTATTTTTTTTCATAAGATTCTTTTTTAAATTGATATAATGCTAACCTGATAATTAGGGCGGCCGCGATAATAAACAGCAGCGCCCAAACATATTCAGGAACGACCTTTGTAATATTGTTTATGGAATTTAAAATCTTTGTCAGCGTAATATTAACATCCGTTTGATACGAAGAATGGACAAAAAGCCGATTGCTGAAAGCCAGATAGCTGATTAGCAGTCCCATCGCCAGAAAAATTGTGCCCGAAATCGCTTCAGAAACCGTAATGCGGAATTATAACTTAGGGTATATATTCCGCCCCACAACACTGATCCGGGCAGAATGGATAGGGCAAGCACTCCCGCCAATACGGGCGCGCAGCAAGTCGTAGCGATGCCGGAAAAAACTCCGAGGGTGAAAACGGAAACAGCATTATGCTTTTGCAAAGACGGTTTTACTTTCGGCAAAGGAATGTGTATACCGGACAACAATATCATCCCAAGAATTGTCAGGAAAATACCGCCGATAGCGAAAACAGTATTATGGTATTGGCTGAATAGCTTACCTAGTGCCGCCGCGCCCAAACCCATGGGAAGAAATACGGCAAGTATTCCAAGGAAAAAGATGAAAGTCATCAAAAAAACCTTGTATCGTTCCCGAAAAATGGAAGCAAAATAAGCCGGTAAAAGAACGGTTATGCAACATGGAGCGAAAAGCGCCGCGATGCCGGCAATAAAAGCGGCTACAAGCGACGCACTGAATAGTAATTCCATAAACTACCTGCGTTTTGACAAACGATAAATTGATAGGATTTCTTTAACGGCCCTTGGCGCCGCACCCGATTTCATTTGCGATGTTGCATGGGTCTTGAGATGATTTTCCAGAATCAAATCTTCGGCGCCTGAAAGTGCTTCTTTTACCGCGAGCGACTGATTAATAATATCTATGCAATAATCGCCGCGTTCCACCATTTTTTGCAGGCCGCGGATCTGCCCTTCAATAATCTTAAGGCGCCGCATGACCTTATTTTTTAGCTTTTTATCCATATGCGCCAAATATACCCCTTGGGGGTATATAATGTCAAGCCGTTGACCTAACTGCGGCTATCGCTTACGGCTGAAGGATATCTTCCGTCCGGCCGTCAATAGAAATAACGACTTGTTGAACTGTTGGAAATTGCTTTAAAGTTTCCGTTATCTGCGCGCGGATGGCCGAAACCCTGCACGATCCTCCGACCTGATATTCTAACGCATCGTTGAAATCCGCCTTGGCCGTTCCGTTTTCAATACTAAGACGCTGGATTTGCACGCCAGGCGGCATGCTGGTTAAAAAACCTTGCGCTTTTTCCTCTTCGGTAGGCCCCTTGAATAATTCCTCCAAAGCCGCTCTTGCCATCGCCTGGGTTTTTGGAATTATGCGTTCCACTGCGAAAACTTTATTGCAAGAAAATTCGGGATCCATCTTATCATTATTAAAGAAACCCGATACCATCATCATTTCCTGCGGCGTTTTTTCGGGCATCCATGTAAAACGTCTTTCCGCAATTCCGCCTATTCCGCGCAGAATAAGAGTCACGCTTTTTGGCCGCGGCGAAATTGGATTGAATTTCAAAACGCCGCTGCGGTGATGGCCTCCGGATTCCGCACCCTCCCACATGACAGACCGATACTCTTTTCCCGTTTCATCGGTTAATACCGCGATCTCTTCCATAACATAATCCAGTTCTACCGAATGCGTATTCAGTGAAATTTCAAAGTCCCAGCTAGCCGCGCCCGGCGAAAGATCTTTAGGGGTCACCGCAACCTCCACGTTGCCCTCATTATTCACCCGTTGCTCCCACTGCGCCGTTTCGGTTTCAGGAACGGCTTCTTCCCGAATACTGCTTTCTTTTACGCTTATCGATTTTTGCCCGATAATTTGGCGCGTGAAAATCCCCAACCCCGCGGCAAGGATTAAAATAAGCGCGATGAATAGAGGATTATGTTTCATATTGGTATAGATTTTATTGAAAAAAGGCAAGTGATTTCAGGGACACTTAAGAGCTTGAGCGGGCATGGTTCGAGCGGAGTTGCGTCAGACGCAACGGAGCGAGAGAGCGAAAGTCTCTTACCGTGAGTTGAAGCGAGCGCGCTGGGCGAGCGAAACGACCCTGAAGTCACTTGCCTTTTTTCAAACGCGTCTTAAGTTAATTACTTTTTTAAGCATGTATATTATTCCGGCCGCATTGAAAGCAAGCCCAATCCAAAAAAGCTCTATCTGGTATTGGCTTATCAATGAAATAAATCCGGTAACTCCCAAAATCGGCAACATATTAACTAGGTAATGCGAACAGCAAGAAATCATTGCCGCGGTGGAAGTGGTTCCGCCCACGGCCAGTACTTGCCCGGGCGCCGAACGCCTAACTGCGCTCCGTAAATAACTGTAAAGACCTACTTGAACGCCAAACCCCGCGGCCAGAGCGACAACAAAATACCAATACTGGTAAAACTGCTCTCGGGCAAAAGCCCAGCCGGAAATTAACGTTATTGCCGCGAAATATATCCCCAAAAGAATGACGGCTCCAAGCAATCCTTTAATTACCGCATGAATAATAATTGTCATGCGCAGGGAATAATATTAATTGGTTTACCGGCAATAAACTGATTTATATTTTCAATCGTCATGTTAAGAATCCTTTCAAGCGCCTCTTGGGAATTAAACGCCATATGCGGCGTAATCAAAACATTCGGCGCTTTCATCAAAAGATGGTTGCTTAAGATCGTGACTAATTCCCCTTGTTTTGGATGTACGGCCCCCAGAAGATTGAGCTCGTCTTTCATATCTCCTTCTTCTTCCAGCACATCCAGAGCGGCTCCGGCCAAAACTCCCTCTCGCAAGGCAAAAATCAAAGCCTCCGTCTCCACTATGCCTCCCCTCGCGGTATTAATTAAGTACGCGCCTTTTTTGATGAATTTAACATTCTCCGCATTTATTAAGTGGTGCGTTTTCGCATTATACGGGCAGTGAATCGTAATAATATCCGAGTTGCGCAAAAGATCTTCCAGAGCCATATACGCAACGCCATATTCGTTGGCAAAATCCGCGTCTGGCATCAAGTCCGAGGCGATAACTCTCAAGCCAAAGCATTTCGCCATTTTTATCACCTCTTTCCCGATGCGCCCCGTGCCGATGACCCCGAGCGTTTTCCCCCGCAGTTCATTCCCCCGAAGATCTGTAAGCGAAAAGGATCCGGTTTCTCTCACCCGATCAATGCCATAATAAATCTTCCTTGTAAGATTTAACATTAAGCCGAATGTAAATTCGGCCACGGTGTGGTCGCCGTACCCGGGAACAAACGAGGCGCTTATTTTCCTGTCTTTCAGCGCCGCAAGGTCCAAATGGTCAAATCCCGTGGTTCGCGTCGCTACAAATTTTAAATGCGGCAGAAAATCAACAACGGCTTTACTGATTTGTGAATCAGCGAAAACCGAAATTATTTCAAAATCGTCGCGCTCAGGCAGATGCAAATCATCCAATCTTTCCCTGCTCAATAAAAGTTCGTGGCCCGCGAAGGCCTTTTTCAAAATTTCTTCTTCCCACCCCTCAAGTTCAAAAAACGCGATTTTCATATAAAATATTCTGGAGCGAGGCGTGCGTTCGCAAATGCATTTCGGAGCCCCGCCTGCCACTTCGGCGAGGCGTAGGCCCGCCAGCATGGTCCCCGCCGTTGCATGCAATGGCGGGGTGGCGGGGCGAGAACTGAGCGGGTCAGCCTCGCTGGCGGCTGGAACCGCGTCAAGTTGCGAACACACGCCGAGCGGAATTATGAAATTTACTTTGGGACCTCACACCCGCTTTCTTCAGCCAATTTCTCTATCCCCTGCTCGCCCACGAAACGTCTGCCTCGCCCGACATCGCCCGACGAAGTCGTGGCGGGCGGGCCGTCAGGAAACGTCCATGTCGGATACCCTTCAATTTTTTCATCCAGGCATTTTTGCGTTTCCTCGGTGCACTCCACGTAATTTACCAACTTAAAGGAATCGCCGAACGCCCTTTTTTCATTCTGACAATGCGGACACCAGTAAGCACCGTACATCACCGCGCCCTTATCGGTAAGGCATTTGGCGAAATCATCCAACGCGCTGGTGTTTTCGGAAAACTGATTCGACTTCAAGGAATTCGCAAATCCGCCAATCAAAAACGCGCCGATCAACAGCAGAATCAAAATGGACAGCGTTAAAATTAATTTAGGTTTTTCCATGTTGCGTTAGTCGCAGCAGTTTTTTAGTTTCTCTACCAGCTCCGCGACCTTCCCTCCGCCCGCCGTCGTTCCAGATCCGGACCGCTGGCCGGCCGAGACGACAAAATAAAAGTAAAAAACGGGCGCAAGCACCGCCAGCGCGGCGGCCAAACTGACCCAAGGCAATGCCCACGACCGCAGCGCCCATGGCCATCGCCACAATCATCCTCCAGTTTTCAACGTTCAGCAGACCGGAAGAAATGCCAGCTAAAATCCAAACCCATGTTCCGCTCACCCCGACGCAAATAGGGCAAATCTTAAACGGCAAAATCTTATTTGCCAACCACACCAGCACCGTAATTGCGAGTACGGATAAGATAAATATTAATATCTCCATACCACGTAGCGGAAATAGCTTACAAGAAAAATATAAGCGCTCCCAGCATCATCATAGCAAAGCCGGCGCCCAAACGCATTATTTTTGTTTCTCTTTTTCTCCAGCCCTGAACTTTTTCAACCAGTTGTTTTTCGCTGGCGATCAGCAAAATTACCACCAGCGGCGAAACAAATATGAGATTGTATAAAATCAGGTACCCGAATCCTTTCAAATACGTCGCGCCATCATGCAATAACCCCAATACCATCAGATACGGGCCTCCGGTGCACGGAAATTCGCATAGTCCCACCAAACCGCCCAGCATGAAGGCGGCCGGCAAAGAACCTTTTTCCATTAATTGCGCCATTTGGCGATGAGCCGAGCGCGGAATGCGGGGTTTTATCGGAAACGCGGGAAAAAATTCGTTAATGATATTTATTCCTCCCCATAAAATCAAAATTGCGGCTCCAACCTTCGCCATAAAATGCGGCGTGTTGAATAAATGCAGAGCGTGCAGTATGCCCAAACCTATAGCCAGATAAATCAGAAAAATACCAAGGATATACACTCCTCCGATCTGCAATATCTGATGGCGGGCCCTGCCCATATTGAAAAGAAAAGCAATCGTCAAAAGAAGAATGGAAAAAGCGCAGGGATTTATGCTGTCTATCAGAGCTGATACCGCCACCAGGGGAAAAAGCCATTTTCCGCCCTTGCTTAAATCCCACAAGGCTTGCGAACCGAAACTGCTCCACTTCAGAAAAAACACAATCCCCACCAGTAAAATTATGGCCGCGGTAAAAATCGCGAGATTTGAAATGCGACATCTCATAATGGTTACGGCGTTACTGTTGCGTTAATGCCTAATTGCTGTGTTCCGGCTGAAGTTTCCAGATAAGCAACGCGCTCTATATACCCCACGCCAGCGGGACCATGCGCCGCAGGATCAAACACAACTTCCACCTCTACCGTCTCACCAGGCTCAACGGTCTGTTTTATGCTCGGAATATAGCCATGCCCCTGCATACCGAGGAATGATTTACTTTTCCGGTGGCCATAGAAACGTTGCCAAAACCATAGGTTTTTTCGGAAACCGTAAGTATTGCTCCTGATGGCAAGGTGCCATTATCAGCGGTTGCGCCATTGCTGGCGGGGTACGGCTGTTCGGAAAACGAAAACGGCTGAAACACGAACCCCGCTACGGCCAGCGCGATTACGGCCGCGACACCGACAAGTATTATAATTTGATTTGAATTCATAATGATAAGTTAATTTTAAGAAAACAAAATCCCCTTTTGGGGATATGAAACGCGAAACAAGGAGCCAAACTTAAATGGCTTCTCATTCGCGCCCAAAATGAATGGTTGGACTGTTTTCGTGCAACGCCAGCCAATGAGTAAATTTCGGGCGCAAACAGAACAAATATGCCCTCGCCGGAAATCCGCGTAAAAACTGCGGGACTTGTGGCACGCAGAGCAATACCGGCGCCGCAATCGCCAAAAGCATCGCGGCAAATAGAACCGCCAGGCCGGAAACGAAATTCATGCCTCCTCCTTCCGCAATTGCCAAGGAAAAACTTTTCAGCGCACCAAGGTGGAAATCCGCAACGGCAAATTGATTTCGCGCATCGGGACACTGCGCGCCCCTCATTTGTTCCGTAATACATCTAACCTTCGGGTGGCTTTTTTCTATATGAACGGCGGTATAGCCAAAAAAAGCTATTGCGGCAAAAGATATTAAAATGGCGGCGGCTAAAAAACCTTTCATATTGCTATTTAAAATATATTGAATCGCGGCAAAAGTCAACTCCACAACGCCCCGTTTTTACAATCACTTACCTCTTTTCTTTCCGCCCCTCGTCTTGTTCGGTTCAAAAACCCGCACAAGATATATGCTGAGCGCAACGACAATCAGGGTTGTAACCAAAGCATACAAAAATTTAGCCGGCACGGTATTTTCTTTAAGGGGAAATGCTGCCTCAATTAGGGTCTTTACCGCGTCATTCCAAGCTAAACCGGCAATTAAACCAAAAGCCGCTAAGATGTACTCCAATGTTCTTTGCCTAACCGCTTTTTGCAAACGCCAACCTTCTTCTTTGGCTTTTTTAATTTTTTGTTTCAAGGCCGCCGGTAATTAAAATATGCCTATAACTTTTTCCCAGAGGGCTTTTATCACGGACAACAGATTCGCTCCGGATTCGCTTGTGGGAAGAGGTTGTTCCTGGGGTAAATATTCCTGCGGAGGCAACGATTCTGACGAAGGCACAAATCCTTCCGGCGGCGCGAATTGAGGAGCTTGGAAATTAGAGCATTCCTCCGGATGCGCCTGGCAATAAGCCATGCATTCTTCCGGCGTTTGGCATCCGCCGGGTCCGCTGAACGAGCTCGGTGGAACGTCAACCCGCTGAAAGTCAATGCCTCCGCTTCCTTCCGGACCGCCCGGCGGCATCATTGATTCAAAACAGGAGCGCATCTTATCTCCCATATCTTGCGACATCACCGAAGCGTCTCCCGCCATAATTCTATCCATAACCTCTTCGCCAAGATTTTGCCTAAGACAATCCAGTATTTGCGGCGGAGCCTGACTTAAAGCTTCCCGCATACGATTTAATCCCTCTTCTCTTCCCTGAAATCCTCCCTCGGTGCGCTGAAGTTCATCCTCGGGAATCAAACCATTTTCCTTGGCGAAGTTAAAACAGGTTTCTTGATTTGCTGGATCCTGACAGAATTGCTCGCATTCTTCTTTGCCCTTGCAGTCGCCGGGTCCCTTGCCTCCGGTTTTTCTCGCCATTGCGGCATCCTCAGAAGTCATCATGCCTGCAGCTTCCGCAAAAGTAATGCATTCTTCCATATTCTCTGAACAATACGCATCACATTCTTCTTTCCCTCTGCAGGGCGGAGGTCTTACTCCTTTCTTTATCGCCACTAGAGCCATTCTGGCGCCTTCTAATTCTTCCGGCGGTATAAGGCCTGCGGCCTCGGCAAAAGTTAGGCATCCTTCAAAATTCTCGGGTTCCTGACAATACGCGTCGCATTCCGCTTTGCCACGGCACGGCGGGGGTTTGGCTCCGTTTTTTATGGCAACAAGCATTTTCTTGGCATCGGCCAGTTCATCGGGCGGTATAAATCCCGCGGCTTCAGCAAAAATAATACATTCCTCCATATGGCTGGGCTCAGAACAATATGCCTCGCATTCACTCTTTTTTGCGCAACCCCCCGGAAGTTTTGCCCCCCTTCTGAGTGCCGCCAGAACTTTTTTCGCTTCGTCTAATTCATCTGGCGGGATTAAATTATGCTCATCCGCAAACGCAATACATTCTTCAATATGGCTCGCGTCGTTGCAATAATTCTCGCATCCTTGCGGGGTACTACATCCACCGGGACCCTCGCCCGCAGTAAGAAACGCCTTTGCCCTAGCAAGTTCCTCTGGAGAAAGCAAATTATATTTTTCTGCGAAAGCAACGCAAGCCGCTATGTTCTGGGGTTTGTCGCAAAATGTTTTACACGCAGCTTCTGTTTTGCAGTTTCCCAACTCGGCTACGGGATAGGTGATATCGCTTTCGGACAATGCCAACGCGGCTATTCCGATACCGACAAATAATAAAATTAAGACTGGTAATAAAATTTTACTGGAAAAATATATTTTCATGGTTGATGCGCAGTAAAACTGCTACTCAAAGGGATTAGTATAAATATCATTGAAAGGATTCGCCCTTTCGACCGGATTAAGATCGGGCAAATTTTCCAAGGGGTTGGCTACCGACTCAATTTCCGGAAGCGTCCCGTAGGTTGACGTTGCCTCACCTTGTGTGCCCTCCTGCGGCGAAGGAGCCTGCGTTTTCTCTTCTTGCCCTTGCGGCGCCCATTGCGCTTTTGAGCCAAAAAATCTCCACGCGCCGTATGCGGCCGCGGCCGCAACAACTACTGCCGCTAAAATGATAATTACTATTTTTTCTTGTTTCATAATGATATTAGCAGTTTAATTTTTAATCCCAAAGAATTAAAATCTATTGTTCGTGCTCAGCCAGCAACTCGCCGTTTTTGCCGCGGGCTTCAAGCTTAAAGGAATTACCCTGCATAGAAGATGGAATGGTAGGACCGTCAACACTGCAACCCGTGGCTCCGCGGCAGTCGCCATATGGACCGGTATCGCTGATTGTTTTTTGCCAAAAAGTATAGTAGACCATTTCCGATGATGCCTTAGTATTCAAAATAAAAATCATCGGCATATAGTTGCGCATATCCGGTGTGCCGTCGCTTGCGGCAATAAAATGCGTCTGTCCGGGAACCTTTATGTCTTGTATCGGCTGCCAATCATTACTTGGGTCTAAAAATTCAAAATAGCCAACCGGCGTTTCCTGCGACTGGACAGAACCCAATTCCGACGAGGTACACGGTCTTTTCCCGCCGGTCATAAACGCCATGTCTCCTTGGACCGTTTTGTCTATTTCTTTTTTCAAAATACTTGCCGCGTACTTGTATTCTTCGGTGTAACTGAAAGACTTACTTTGGGCATAATCCGGTTCTGAACTATACCGCGGATCCTGGCATATCGGAATTTCCGACGCGCTGTTTTCGCAAATACCCGTACGGAATTCTATCGGGTTTGTTTTCGCGTACAAAACCTGACCTCCAGCGCTAATTTCAGGTACCGAAATTTCAGCTCGCAGTTTGGCCTCAAACTTTCCGTCTACGTTTTTACCCTCAACCACGCTGCATTTATGGTAAACTGCAGCGTTGTAATCACCCGAAGGCAAAGACGGCGTCGGAGTTTCTACGGTAACTCCGGAGGCCGGCTGACCAATAGTAATTTGTGTTGTCGGCGGCTCAGGTGTTTGCAAAGGAATATGTTGCGGCGCCGTTCCGCCGGTTGATGGAATGGTTGTCGTGGTTGGCTGATTCGTTAATTGCTGGTCGCTTGCGGCCGGCTTTGGCGTTTGAAACGCGTCGCGCAGTCCCTCTAATTTCTTAAGAATATCCTGCTTGCGAGACAAAAATCTGTCAATTAAATTATCGCCGGGCCAATCCCAATCGTCAAACACGTTCCTGTCGCGATGCGTTTCGTCGTTGGGCGCGCAAGTGCAGCAGCATGATTTTACTTTTTCTTTTCCCCACGCAAACTCAAACTCGGTTTCTGTGCAGTTAAACAATTCGCAGTTTTTTCTGGTAATAATCCGCTCATAGCCGTTTCCCAAGTCCTCTTTTGCTATAACTCCTTCGCCGCCACCGAAAAGTTTTTTAATGCCTTTAACCAAGCCGCCGAGCAGGCCGCTTTTTTCTTTGGGCACAATTTTATCGCTGACTCCTCTACCCGTGCACATATCAAGCAGTATTTCTTCCGACATTTTAGAACCCGTGAGGTAATACACCGCCGGGTTTTCGCATCCTTTTTTGGCGGTTTCCTCTTCCTCGTATTGCCCGCAGTTATGAGAAGCGCAGGCTACGGAACAGGAAACTTCCCTGCTCCTTTTGGGCCGCATCTCGCCATCCGGACCGGCTTCCTGCTGGCTTCCGGAATAATTCCATACGTCGCTTTGGATATGAGTTGCTTCCACCGAACCCATCTCGTTATATTTGCAGGGTCCCCCGCTTTCCGCGTATTGATCGGAATACATGTCTCCGGTAAGAAAATCGTGAATAGAACAGGCAACCCAAAAAGCGTAACTTGAATATCCCGGCGCCGGACAATTGTCCCGTATTTTTCTAACCGCCTGCTCCATTTCGCGAATGGCCTGATTCTCTCTTGCCTCAGATCCGGCTTCCTGCGGGGAGAAAGAAGGGTCCAACACGCTTCCTTCGGCAAGCAATTTTACCTCGCTCTCGGCCATACTCGCGAATATACGCCTTAAAAACGCGCCGCCGACCCTCTCTTCCTCTTCTTCTGGAAGGTGAGTAAAGATAATTTGATGCAGTAAAATTTTGGCCCGGTCTGAAATATCGTTTCTGCCCATTGCCTCAAACAAAGTAGCGTATAAAACGGTCTTTTTTTCTTTTGTGGGCATGTCCGCGGAAAATTCAGCTGAACACAGGGTATCAAAAAGTTTCGCAGTTTCATCTTTAATTTTCCGGCCGGAAGCTATCCGGCAAAGCCTCTCCCTGCGCTCTTCCTGGCTAAGAGCCAAAGGGGCCGCAATGGCAAATGGCGACACGTCAACCGCGCTTACGAAGTCCGCTTGGACATTCGCGGCCCGATCCTCAAGCGACTGCCATTTTTCTTTTCCGTGCTGTTTTACGAGATCTTCATGGGCGTTAATAAGCTTAATCGCCCCGGCGGCAAGGGGCGAAAAGGATTCTTTTTCTTGCAAAGAATCTGTTTTACTTTTTACGACTCCCATAAAGAAAACGTACTTGCTATTTGCTTTTTTTGCGGCTTTTTCATTGCCAGCCGCCATCATCTGACGCATCTCGGCCAATTTTTCCTGAGCGTAATGGAGAGCTTTTTCCGCTTTCTTTTCATCGCTGAACGCGAAAAACAGCCCGAGGGTTTCCCCGAGCGAATCAAAAATAGAAAAAATACTGTTGGGCGCAGTACCGGCTTTCATTTCAAAACCAAATCGTTCGGCGTCCTCCTCGCACCAATCCCCTATGTCGTCTGCGTCGGCGTCGCTTTGGTCCGGATTCGCAATACTGTCGCAGTTATCCAGCTCGTCATTTACATCATCACCATCTGAATCCTCTGACGGGATAAAAGCTTCAGAAAAAGAAACTAAAGCTAAAAACGCAAGACAAATAATTAAAATTGCGATAATTTTTTGCCTAGCAAAAAAAATCATAAGCCGGTAGTTAACCTAATGGGCCAATTAGCCTACTGCGTCTGAAACGAATCAATCATTTTCTGAACGGTAGGCAGTAGCTTATCATAATCTGCCACCGTGCTGGAAAAAGTCACAAGGTATGCCTTAGTGTCTTTTGTGGTCCATACGGTAAGCCATTTTACGGGAACCCCCTGCTGGGTATCAGCGTACACCAGATAATGTCCCGGCAGGCCGGCAAGAGTCCTATCCCCCTCCTCAACCTTCTGCCCGGAGGGAAATCCCGAGGCATGGTTTTCAACTACATAGTTTGAAAGCGCCTCCAAACTTAACGGCTGCCCGGCATCATCCATCTGCACCCGCAAGTTTATCTTTATGTTGGGACCCACCTCTATGGGCGAGAGAAAAGTTACAATAACCGTTGGATCGCTGGATCCTTTCTCCGACATCTGCCACTGAGACGGATACTGTATGGCGATTCCCTTTTCCGCGTTGTTATACGTGAGAAATTCGCCCGCCTCCGAGCCTTGCTTAGCCGACGGATTTAAAGAAAGGGAAAATTTAAAATCCCCCGCCAACGCGACAACTACGATTAATGCGGCGGCGGCACCCGTCACTCCCAAGATTATAAAAAGTGTTTTTTTGTTTATTTGATTGATTACTTTCATTGTTTTGCGCTAAATCGCCTTATCTTCCGCGACCTTTTGTAGCATATTTTATTTTGTTATTGTATCATATAAAAAAATAATGCCCTGTGGATAACATCATATGGCCCACCTTCAGGGTTCTTTCTCCATCAACCACATAATTATTGCTTTTTGCATGTGCAGGCGATTTTCCGCCTGCTTCAAAAACCCGCCCAAAACTGCGGGTTTTAAAAATGAGGCGGATAATTATTTTAATCCTCTCCGCCGTTCGCGTCGCCCTCGCTACCGTGCCCGAAGTTGGAACTTTCTCCGTTTCGCGATCCATTCCCTGTATTGTGGCCATTGTTATCCCGCGCTTCGTCTTCACTGGACTTGATTTTTTCGCTGAAATCTTCTATGCCGAAACTCTGCGCCCTATCCCTCCCATTTTTACTTTGCCTTTGCCGATGGCGTCTTCGGCTTGGGCTAAAAGTTTTCGCGCCTCCTCAATAATTTTATCGTCCGTTCTTCTTTCTTTCTCGGCGATAAATTTACCGACCTCGGCCAGTTTATTCTCGGCCGAGTTTAATTTTCCCTCCGCGGCCCGTTGAATATCGTGTCCGGAAGACGACTTAATATCTTTTTCCGCCTCGTTCAAAGATTTGGCGACGTCTCTTACCTGCCTTTTAACCTCGCCGTGCAAGTTTTCAACTTCTCTTTCAACTTCATTTTCGCCTCCGCCGCGTCCGGCGCGGCCGCCGTACGATTTAATGCGCTCCAAAACGTCTTCGTGAACAATTAACACCGTTTTGAGATCGGATTGTATTTTAGCGGCGTCGCGGCCGTGATTTTTTTCTTTTAATTCTCGGGCGATATTAGCGGCCAAATCGGTATGATTTTTGAACCTTGCCTCCGCTTGCGCGGCCAGACCGGCCTCCAGCTGTCCTTTTGCCGCCAATTTTTCTATCTCCTTCAGGCGCTTGTCCGCGCGCTCAATCTCCCATTCCGCTTTTCTTTCCTTAGAAAAAGACAAAAGCGAGCGGGCGTTTTCGGTTCCGTGTATTTTTACCGGATAAAGAATATCGCCGGGCAGAGATCCTTCAGCCGCCGCGGCCGCGCCGATTCCGACCAAAAGAATCAGGCACAACGAAGCAACGGGAGCCAACCGCAAGACGGGCGCGGGGAAAATAAACAGTCTGGCCAATGCGCCAACAGGCCGTTTATTTTCTTTCGCCGGATAGCTGTTTATATAACTCAAAAGCGCTCCGCGTATGCGGGTTTTTTCTTCATACAAAAGGCTTATTTTTTTACCCTTCCGGAAAAAATTTTTGAATATTTTATCCATGATTCAAAATTTCTTTTAACTTCCTTAATCCTCTATGAATGCGGACGGAAACGACGTTTTCGGGCTCTTGAGTAATTTCGGCGATCTCTTTCACCGAAAATCCGTCCAGATGCCGCAAAATAACCACTTTACGGTATTTACCATCCAGCCTCGCCATAATCCGCGCCGCGTCCTGAGCGTCAATCAATTCGTTTAAGTCCCTATCATTGGTAAGACGTAGATCCGACCCCTCTTCTTTCATCGCGTCAAGGGAAACCGGCTTCTTTTTTCTAAATTCGTCTATAATTAAATTTGTCGCTATCTTGTAAAGGAATGGCCGGAAATTATTTATATTATTCCCTTCAGCCAAATA
>Ga0075985_109_pt1 | contig 31054 bp, 20 predicted proteins | sample RifGroA2_FD_68003 | JGI IMG/M metagenome (GOLD analysis project Ga0075985, IMG submission 68003) | Parcubacteria bacterium GW2011_GWA2_47_9 | reverse complement strand
GCAGAAATGGCCGTATGCCAGCTCGCCGCCCGAAGAATACCAGACGTCGTTTGTGCTGGTTGTTGTGTATCCCCCCAGCGCCCACATCTGGTTGTTGAAGACAAGGGAGGTGTGTTGGTAGCGGCCCGCCCACTGGGCGTTGGTTGTGGCTTGGGTCCAGGTGGTTCCGTTGCCGGAATACCAGACGTCGTTTGTGCTGTCTGTTGTTAATCCCCCAATCACCCACATCTGGTTGTTGAAAACAAGGGAGGTGTGGCCGTCGCGCGCCGGCCACTGGGCGTTGGTTGTGGCTGAAGTCCAGCTTATTCCCGCTTCCGTATCCTGCCAGCCCACGCTGAAGGTTAACGTTGCCCCTTGCGCCACGGGGTCCGGCGTGTCGACGGAATAATCCCACACGCTCGGCGGCCCTTCCGGCGGTATGGTATAATCCACCACCGCCTCAAACTCACTGCATCTTATGGCTTCGGCGGCGCCGACACTCGTGGGTTTTTTCCCGGTTTCCATCGCGTCCACTTCGGCTATGGTCCACGGGTTGCCGCTTTGAGGATTCGCAGTTAAAGCCCCCGAAGTATTAGTTTCCCATGTGTCGCAGCGGCTTATGGTTTGATCGTCGTATTGATATCCCGCGCCGTTGGTATAAAGGATAACCGCTCCTTTTTCTCCTGCGCCGCCGCCGTTGGCGGCACAGCATCTTGTATTTATGGTAACCGAATTGATACTGGAACCCGCCAATCCCGAAAAATCCTGCATCGCCTCCGTTTCCGTTGCCGTGGAACTGCTGGCCGACTGAATGTAAGTCGTGTCGCTTAAATCGGAAGTTGCGCCCCAAGCGGTGGTGGTGGCGACAATAGTGGGCCAGACGCGGTAAGTGCCGGTTGCATTTGGATACAAGGTTAAGGTGGCGTCCGCCGCAATACTCCACTGCCGCGCCTCTTTGAAAACCTCGGTAAACTGAATTTCCTGCTGGTTTTCCGGATTTCCCCCCGAATCAGAATACAGAGAACTGTTCTCTGTGTTGGGCTTTCCGCGGTTTTGAACGAAATCAGAGTACAGAGAACTGTTCTCTGTGTTGGCTAAGCCACGAATGGCGTCAACGGGTTTTTGCAAAATATCGCCTATAAAATCTTTTGCCTTCTCCATTATGCCGGCAAAAAAACTCCGGCTTTCAAAACGCAACGGCCCCAACAAATATAAATACGGGCTGACGTTGGGCGCCCTGAATTTATAGCTCAATTCCACGGAATCATTTTGTTTCAGATTGGCTTGCCAGCCGATTTCCCTCGTCCGCGGATCCACCAACACAGAGAACTGTTCTCTGTGTTCTACGGCCGATGATAAATCCGGCGAAATTTCTTTGATGACAAAATCTCCCGGCACGCGTTCTGTGATGTCGCCGGAAAAATCCTCATTTGCTTTTACTTTAAGAGTTACCTTGTATGTTGACGGCGGAAAAATTCTCGTGGGGCCGATGCGCTCCACGTCAAACGGCACGTAATCGCGGACTTCAAAGGAATCGGTGATTTCCGCGCCCGTGTCCATATTGGAAAACTTCATCTGATAGGCGCCCGCCGCGCTGGTCTGGTAATAAGCGAAGTAATCGGGTTTTTCCGCATAGCTGTCGCCTGTGCAGGCCCCGCTCATTTCTATTTTGCCGGTTTCTGTTGCCGCTGGAGTGGGCGCTTCTGCCGGAATTTCTGGCGATGTTTCTGCGGGCGTTTCTGCCGGTGTTGCTGCGGGCGTTTCTGCCGGTGTTTCTGCCACTGGAACTTGTTCCGTTTGCGGCGCAGATTCTTCCGGCGCGAATCCTATTTGCGGCGCTGATTCCGTGGACGAGGCTTCTGCGGGTTGCGCCGGTTCTGCCGGCGCAGAATCAGTTGCCAACGCCGCCTCCGCCGCGACGTTGGCAACGCCAAACAAAACTAGCAAATCTTCCGGAGAACTGTTCTCCGCAACTGGCTCCTCTGGCGCCGCCGCTTGCGGATTGGCAAAATCGGTGGAGAATAAATCAATCTTGCCGTCGGGCGCCGTAACTTCAAGATTTAAATACGCATTACACAGCGTGCGGCCGCGGTCATTCAAGGCCGCCATTTGCAGATATGCCTGCTCGCCCGGCAGATAAATTGATTTGCTGACATTTACCGCCAAAACGCCCAAAGTGAAATCCTGCTCAAATTCCTGGGTAAACGGCTGGCTTCCCGAATCGTCTTCAACCGTCATAAAAATCCGGTACTTTCCGGGTTTAAAACTCGCCGCGCCCGAAAACTGCAAGGCCATCTCTCCCTGCCTCAGCAATTTTACCGAAAACGAATATTGGTCATCTTCGCGGACGTCGCCGCCGATAGAACTCACCCCCACTTCATTGCCCTCGGGATCCACCACGCGAAAAGTTGTTTTCAAATCCTTCCAATAATCCTGTATGCCAAGCGCTTCGCCGAATAAACTTAAAACATAACCCTGTTTTTTGTAGCGGACGCGCACTTCGGCGTTTTCGCCCATTTTGAAATCTTTTTTGGAAAGCAGGGAAAAATCATCCGTATTTACGCCCTCGCCGCTGTATGCCGCCCTCACCCAGACGCTGTCCAGATAAGCCGTAATCTGCTGGTCGCCCGACCATGCGCCTTCCAGTTTTATTTGCAGACTTTTAATGTCGTCTGCGGTTTTAAGAAACGGGGCGTCAAAGGCCAGATATCCGCCGTTGATGGCATTGGAAGTCGGGAAAGAATTGAGATCAGTCAGCTTCCACCATTCCTGGCCGTCCAGCGAATACCAGACAATAACGCGGGTGTCCAGGTTTTGCAGAAAGGTTTCTGTTACCGGCTGGCTATCGGTTGAGGAAGAATTTTCCTGCGCCGGCGCTAAAGTTTCGGTCGTGGACGCGGAAGTTTCCGGTTCTGCCGCCGGAGTTTCCACCGGCGACTCAATTTCCGTCGGCGCTTCTGTTGCGGTTGTCGCGTTTGTCGCCTCTGTTGTGTTTGTCGCGTTTATTGCAGCGGTGGAACTTCCCTCCTCGGCATAAACTATGCGGCCCGCGAACAACTTGCCGATTTTGCTGAATATGCTTTTTGGGGCTGTTTTTTTGCCCGCCGGCGCCGCTGAAACCGGCGTAAAATCGCTTGTTTTGTCCCCCATGGCGAAAGAAAGCAAAATCTGCGCGGATTCTATCTGTTTTTCGTTTTGCGGAGACGCGACGGCAGGAGAACTCGCCGCCGGATTGTCGGTTGGTTCTTCGGGCGCCGCGTCAGACGCGGCTGGCGCCGAAGCAGGCTCCGGATTTAATATAATTATGTGGCTTGAGCCGGAAGATTCGCTGGTCGCGTTTAACGCGGCGCTGGCGCTCGCGGACGATTCTTCAGGTTGGATTGCTTCCGGTTGGCTCTCCGGCGATAACGCGCTTTCCGCGGCCGGAGATGGCTCTGTCGCGTTTATTGCCTCTGTTGCGTTCGTCGCGTTTGTCGCAGCGGCGCCTGACGAGGCCGGCGAAGCCGCTATAATTTTTTTGCCCCAAAAAATGCCGAGCGATTTTTTAGCCGCCGCGGTCTGGCTTTTTTCTTCCTGGAATCCGCCGCAAATCAGATTCACTGGGCCACCGGTGTAAACTGCTGAGTTAACCTCGGAAAACAAATCAAAAGCCGCTCCTTCGTCTAGCTCGGGAAGTCCTTGCGCGCCCTGCGAGTTTTGCCATTCGCCGGCGCAAGACGTGGAGTATGAATTTACTATTTTTTGTTCCTGCACCAGCGCCGTTATGGAATCCCGCAATGCGAGAAACGGCACAGGGCCTATTACCAGGTAAAGAAATAAAGGAATAAGAACAAACCAGCGTCGCGTTAAACGCGACCAGCGCCAATCCAAAACGGCCAATCGTCTCGGTTTTATTTTACGCAAATTCAGGCCAAGAATTTCCTTGGAAGTTTTCTTATTTTTGGGAGGTGACGAAGTATCGTAAAACAACATCGCTGGTGCCATTGCGCCTTCACTTATTTTACAATTAAAAAAGCGACGATGTAACTGTGGAAAACTCTCCCGCCCCCGTAACGCCAAAAGCCCAACACAGAGAACAGTTCTCTGTGTTGGGCTTTTGCCATTTTTAGGTATATTTAGCGCACAGAGAACAGTTCTCTGTGCGGCATTTTACTCTAGCTCAACGGCGTGGAAATTCTTGAATTCGCCTTTATATTTAATCCACCCGTCAATAAATTTGCCGCATGCCTTTTCCCCTCCTATTGCCGCTGAAAGAAAATCCCTCACGGTAACTGATGGAAAATTTTTGCGCCCGATGTAATCTTGGTAACTTGACCACCTGTATTCTTCCTTTAAAAATTTAATTGCTTTCCCGGGGTTGCTAATTCCAATTTCTCTCCATTTGGGTTCGATTAGTGATAATGGATTCGCGTGAATATAGATAAATACGTTTTGCAATTGCTGATTAGTTTTAACATGAACCGCACGAAATCTTCCCTGAAAAAGATGCCCTTTGCGGTCATATTTTTTGTTAAAATATGCTGCGTATCCCGCCCCGACTTTTCGCATAAAATTTGTTATACCGTTATGTTTTACTTGTCGTAAAAGCAGATGGGTATGATTTGGCATAAAAGCAAAAGCTAAAATCTCCACCAGCGGCTCACGAGTATCAGAGATTTGTTCTTTTTTTATTTTTTTGGCATAGAGACGAGCTTTTCGCCGCTCTCTTATCACCACGGGACGAATAGTATTGAATTCGTAAAGCGAAAAAATACCGCGGTAATAATCATCTATATTCTTAAAAACAACAGCGTCTCCTACTCCGCGGGTAACAATATGGTAAATTTCATTATCGATTAATTGTGGTCGCTTGATTGGCATAAGAATATGCGTAAATTACTTTAATAATCCCGAGCCGAAGCCCAACACAGAGAACTGTTCTCTGTGTTGGGCTTTCATCTGTTTACTTTTGGTCGTTGGGTTTGGAGGCGACGGCGATAATTGAAATGCCGAAAGGGAAATTGACGCCGGACAGCAGGTATTTTTCAGCAGAAAAAACGGCTTCAAGCAGTTTATTCATCCACGGAATCGGCAGGTCGCCATCCAAGTGGGAACGAACTTTATTTCTAAACAATGCGCGTTGAGCGATTTTCGCAACGGCTATCGGCAAAAATAGAAATGTGTTGCAATAAGAAATTTTTTCAACCCGCAGACCGGCATTTTTTAATTTACTCCCAAGTTCCCGGACGCCGTATCGCCTCTTATGGTGCGAGGCGATATCGTGGCCCGTCCACAAAAAAGCAAGGGCCGGAACCGTAACAACCGCCAACCCCCCGGGCTTTAACACGTCGTATATTTTCGAAAGCGCCGCCTCATCATCATTGATATGTTCTAAAACATCCAACGCCGTCACCAAGTCAAACTTTTCTGAGGGCGCGTCCTGCGGAAAAAACCCATGAATAATTTTAGCCGCGGGATTTTTTTGTCGGGCAAAATCCGTAACTCCACGATCACTGTCAATCCCCCACTGCTCGCCGTATTTTGACAGGCTCTGTAAAATCATCCCCGTGCCGCAACCGATATCAAAAATTTTGCGGCTGCTTCGAGGTCCGACCTCGAAGTAAGACTTCGGCCGGAAATATTTATTGATCAAACGTAAAACTATATTTTTTCGCGCGCGAAACCACCAATGCCTATCATCTAAACGGTATAAATTTTCGTACATTTTCTCTTCCATTATTTTGAACGCCAATTTAAGGTCTTCTTTAACCCTTCTTCCAAGGAATAGCGGGCCTTCCAGCCAAGCAATTTTTCGGCCCGGGAAACGTCGCAGGAATCATCTAAAATGTCGCAGAGCCCTGGAAGTTTTCCTTTAATTTTGGCGCCGGAACGCAAGAGTTTTTTTGTTAGCTGTGCCGCGCTTCTCTGCGAAATTGATTTTCCAGTACCGATATTTACGATCACCCCTCTCGCTTTCTTAATTCCGGCCAGCAATATCGCCTCTACCAAATCGTCAACGTATAAAAAATCTCTCTTGTAACCGGTTTTGACTTCAAAGGATTTTCCGTGATTAATCGCGTCCAGCAAAAAGGCCGGCAAAAAAATCCTGCCCGCTTCGCCGCAACCATACACGGTCGTGGGACGCAAAATAACAATGGGATAATTGTATTTTTTGGCGTGAGCGAGGCACAGCTGAGTAGCCGCGGCCTTTGAAACGCCATAAGGATTTACGGGTCTTAATTCCTGGTCCTCTTTATGCGAAACCGGGGCAATGCCGTATTCGGCGGCGCTGCCCATGAAAACCATCTTAGAAAATTTTACTTTTTCCAGCGCCCGCAAGAGATTCAAGGTGCCGATAAAATTAACCTCCAGCATTTCGTTGATAGTAGCGTCGCCGTAACGAGGGAGTTTTGCCGCGAGATGAAAAATAAAATCGGGTTTTGCCCGCCCGACTATCCGGCTGATTTCTTTTCCATCGCGGATGTCCGCACGATGCCAATGTAGATTTGCGGCGCTTTTTTGCGAATCATCTCTTTGAAGATCAGTGGCGTGAATTTCGCGGCAATAAGGCAAAAGCATGCTTAACAGATGCCCGCCGATAAATCCGCAAGCTCCCGTTACTAAAACAGACTTCCCTTTATATTTTTCCGCAAAATTTTTCATATTTTAAAACGCCAGTAAATCATATTTTTAGCGAATTCGAAAACCGTTAAGGGATGGATCCCGGACGCGCCTCCCTTTCTCGCGAGAAAACTTATGGGAACTTCGCCACGGGCGCAATTTGCCCTTCCGATTTTAATCATTATTTCCGCGTCCAAAAACCAATCCTTGGAAATCAGGTTAATTTTGTCATATAGTTCGCGTGTAAATATCTTTGGCTTGCCGTTGATATCTTGGGCATTAACGCCGAACATCAAGCTAAAAATAAAATTATAGACGCGGCTGATTACGGCGCGCGCCAAACCGTCGTTCCGGCTCACCCGCACAGCTTTGCAAAAATCCAGGTTGCCGCTTTTCAGTTTTTGGTAGATTTCAACCAGATATTCCGGCGCAATTTGTCGATCGGCATCCATAAAGCCTAACACTTCACCTTCAGCCGCGGCAAGTCCCCACAATACGCATCCGCCAAAACCTTTTTCCGGACATTTCGCAACGCGCAACGAAGAAATTTCCGCCTTCAAAGAATTTAAAACTTCCACGGTATTATCCAAAGATCCGTTATCCACAACGATGATCTCATACTTTATTTGCAGCTTATCAAGGTCTTCTTTAAGATTCCCCAACAAAAGCGGTAAATTATCGGCCTCATTGTACGCCGGAAGAATGATTGAAAAATCCATGTTTCATGCTTGATTAGTGCACCCACGCCACACTTATCGTGAGGAGCTTAGCTCCTCACGATAAGTAAACACGACTTTGATTAAAATCCATACTAGGGATTTAACTCCGCGCTTGTGGCCGTGATGTCTTCGGCAGACGGAAAAGCAGCCGGCTGCGGAGCAACCTGGACTGCATAATAAGTATTGTCGCAGGTCGGAAACATAAAAGTAATCAGACGGTCTTGGTATTTCTGATCAACATTCAAAATGATTTCTCCAGTATCTGGCTGATAAACGGCTTTTTTGACTTCAACCAACTCATTTGGAAAGGCCTCGGCCATAATCAAAAAGGGCAGAAGGGTTTCTTCCGGACCAATTTGGGGAGAAAAGATATAAGCGCAATAATCATACAGACAAACAGTATTCTTGAAATTTATTTTAGTGTGTTCCGCCGCGCTAAATATGCCATCACCGCCCTGCATGGCTTGCGAAATTTGTGATATGTCGGAGGTGCCGCCCCGCATCAACTGCATGTAAAGGAAGACCAAATTTTCCCTCCGCGTCCCGTCTATTATCGCGGCCGCGCGTCCGAAATTATTTTGGGGCTCCGGAGCCGACGGATCCAGCCGGACCGCTTTGCACAAGGGAGAGAGCGCCCGCAAATAATCCTGTTTTTCCATGAGAACGGCGCCAAGATTGCTGAAGCTTTTGTAGTCTCCAGTATCTTGCGAGGCGTCAACCGCTTTTTGATAATATTCCTGGGCCTTGTCCAAATCTCCCTTGCTGTGCCAATAATTTCCCAAGCCGGCATAAGCTTGATCAATATATATCCAATCCGGACTTAATCGCAAAATTTCCTCATATTGCGCCTTAGCGCTTTCATAATCTCCTCTATCCTTGAAAACGTCCGCCAGGTACTTACGCATTGAAGCGGCGTTGGGATTCAGCTGCAAATCGTGTTCTATAAACGTAACCGTATCATGCCAAAACTTGTTTCTAGGAAAAGTAATGACCCAGGAAACAATCATTATTATAACTAAGATTAAAAGCGTGGCTGTTTTGCATACTTTTTTTACCGGCAGACCGGCAAAAAAAGAATACCCCATGCCAGAAGGCCAGCGCTTTCGACGCCAGAGAAAATTTAAAAGATAAGCCACAACGAACGCAAATCCGACGCTAGGCTCAAACAGATATCGTTCCGCAAAATAATTCTCCGAGACCACAAAATAAAACACCAAAAAGGGCAATATCAAAATGAAAAACCAAAGCATAAAAAAGGCGAGTACGCGATCTCCATTTTTCAGTACGGCATAGAGCAGGACCAGAAAAGCAAAAAAGGCCAACACAGAAACTATGAATTCCGCGCTGACAATATTCGGCTTTAACGAAACATCGTGGAAAAATATCAAAGGATAGGGATAAAATAAGGCTTTGAAGTATTCGGCGAAAAGCCAAAAAAAGTAATAGAAACGATTATACAAAGAAAGGCCTCCTACGTAACTTCCGACATTACTCATACCCCCAAAGGATCCCATAGCGATGGTCCTAAGGCCAAGATAAAGCAATAACGGGATCGCAAATAAGGCGTATCTTCTTGCTTGCGGAAACCGAATAAATTCTACCGGCCTCATCTTGAAAATAACAAAATCAGCGGCCAAAATTAACGCCGGCGTAATAAAAACAACGGTTTCTTTGGACATTATGCCCAAAAAATAAAATAAATAAACCAAAAACAATTTTTGTCTTGAGGGTGCCGCGCGATATTTTAAATAATAAATAAGCGCTAGAGAAACAAAGATCACAAGTAGGCGCGCAGGAACCGCTGAATTCCAGTTCGCTACTTCATTGTTGATAGGATGAATAATCCAGATTAAGGCCGTAAGAAACGCAAGGAAATCTTTTTTGGTCAGCAATTTAACCAGCCAAAATATCAGATAGGCCGCGGTTAAAAACTGTAAAAGGCTAACCGCATGGAAAGCCCACGGACTAGAAGAAATCTGCCACGTTAAAAGATAAGATAAGTTATGCAGAGGACGGTAATGAAGACTCAATCCCTTACATCCGCCGATAGCGTGTTCCCAGATACAGCCTGTAATAACCTTTGGCAGATAACGTAGAGACTGGATATAAGTATTGTCCTGAATAACAGGTCGGTCATCAAGCACAAAACCGTTGAGTAATGTATTGCCGTAAAAAACAAAAATCACTGCCGTAAAAGCGGCCAAAACAAAGTATTGTTTTCCTATTTTGTATAAATAATTCATCAAATCAAAATCAATACTATTATCCGCGATATAGAACAAAAACGGTCTATAATAGTATGACTTGTATCAGCTATTCACTAATCCGAACAATAATCCTATTAGCTGCATCAATCAATCCTTGTCTCTCTTGCTGAGAAAATATTCCTGCATCACTGAGTGCGTTCACTTCATCGACGAAAGATTGAAGTTGCTTAGTTGCGGCGATAAAATTACCTCTATCAAGTTGTTCTATGACATGGTCCAGTTTGACAATCAAAGATTTTTCCTGGCCCTGATTTAAATTCCCATCGTTAAACTTAACGTACAAATCATTTATCAGAATCTCTATCGCCTCTTGCGGCGTCAAAACAATCCACTTCCAAACGGGAGGAGCGGGGTCTTTATTGCCCGACGCATCTATGGCGCGCACCTTAAAGATGTGGGCTCCTGCCCCCAAATCAAAGTAATCCTTAGGGCTAGAACAGGGCAGAAAAAATCCACTATCTAAAGTGCACTCGAAACCTGTAATCTCGTCGTTGTCTATCCCAATAAAAGTAAGACTAATCTTATTTGAAAGTGTTGAATCCCCATCCATGACCTGCGTATCATAACCATCTACTGCAGATAAAATGGTGGTAACTGGCGGACAAGTATCTTCGGGACCAATATCTGAACGATAAGCTAGGGTATCTATATCGCCATCTCTCAATCCGGTTATGTATACCAACTGCCCATTGGGATTAATGGTAATAGATTTTGGGTAAGCATTAGACCTCGGATATTGTTCGCCTCCGTACCAAACCACCCACTGTTTATGTCCCGTAACAGTATCCAGCGACATAGTTCCCCAATATAATAAATTTTCTTGCGTACTAACAATTCCCGTAACATATACTAGGACACCATCTGGATTAATCCCAATGTCTAGCGCTACGTCGTCAGTAGCTACATCGCCATAAACATTCAACCAAAGCTGCAAACCAGTATTGGCATCATAAGCAATCGTCACATAATCTCTTGTATTATCTGCGGTAACGCTTGATCCGGTAGCAAAAACCTTGGCTCCATCAGGGCTAATCGTTAGTGCGCGCACTTCATCGCTAGAATTTAAATAGCCATTATAACGGCTAGCCCAAATTTGAGCACCAGTTGTCGCGTCGTAAGCTATAGTTGCGTAATCCCATGAAGTGCCCATACCGCCACTACTACCAGCAACAAATATCTTATTACCATCTGGGCTTGCCTTAATTGTAACTGCTGTATCAGACTCACTCATTGGATCGTAACGAGAAACCCATAATTGCGCTCCAGTATTTGTACCGTATGCCACGGTTGCATAATCAAATTCGCCAGTCACACCAAAACTTCTGCCTGTTACAAAAACTATTTTACCGTCCGGACTTATATCTAAAGCGGTGGCATCGTCGATATAACCTCCAGAACCATTATAACTAACGGTCCAGAGATTATCTCCCGTTACGGAATCATACGCAACAGTAATATAATCTGCAGTTCTGGTTGTACCCGTTGCGAAAACTTTACTGCCATCCGGGCTAACAACAATTGCCAACAAAGAGGCTAAACCACTATACGGCGCTGTCCAGAGTTCTTCGCCCGTAACAGAATGGTAAGCGACAATCGTAAAATCCCCCGCTATACTGCCTCCAACAAAAATACGAATACCATCCGGACTTACTGCCAAAGCAGATGGGAAATCAGAACTTGGTTTATTGAGACGGGTAGCCCAAAGCTCTTCTCCGGTAAAGGCGTCGTAAGCTCGTGTATCCCAATCGTAAGACAAATCCGGACCACGATTTACGGCTACTGCATAAACTTTATTGCCATCGGGACTTACCCCCAAATCAGTCGTATCGCCTGGCATCCCATAATGACTAATCCATTCAATAGTGGGTCCGCAAGGAATCTCCGCACGAGCCTGTTCGGTAACTTGACCAATAGTTTGTAAGCCCAACACAAGGCTGACTGCCAATAACGTAATAATTCCCACAATGTAAGAGCTTGCTATCCTTTTTGGGATAATATTCTTTTTGCTAATATCGGGTCTCTTTATTATATCCTTAAGGAATTTCATAATTTTCGTACTTATTGGATTCTATCATTCTAACAGGCGACACCAGACAAAACAACAGGATTGATTTACACACGAGAATCGGCTCGGAGCTTAGTCCCGAATAGACTATGGAATGGCAACCGCCTCGTAATATACTCCGGCGCACGTCGGGAAAACAAAGGTAAGCGTTTTGCCTTTGAATTTGGGGCCAACCCTGAAAAGAACCTGGTTGAGCTCGGGATTAAACGACGAACCCTTTAGTTCAACCGGTTCATTTTTTTCGCCGGACGCGGCAATAAGCAGGGGCAAAACAACTTCGTAGCCCTCAACGCGGGGCATAAAAACATAGCCGCAATATTCCTCGTCGCAAAATTGACTGATAAATTTTATTTTTTCTGCCGGACTTTTTGCGAAGGCCCCGCCATTCACGACATCGCCGTAAAGCTGGCCCGGCTCTTTTTTGTAACGTTCGTCAAGCAAAAAGGCGGCGCGGTCAAAATTCGCCTTAACTTCTTTGGAATCCGGATTCACCTGCAGGGCCTGGCAAAAATTCACCAGGGCTTTTATGTAGTCCCCTTTCGTTGCCCAAAAAGCCCCTATGCGGTTGTAGCCAAAATGAGTTTTCCAGTCGTCGGATGCGGTAGCCGATTTGTAATAATATTCAAGCGCCTTTTCATCTTCTCCTTTTTGCTGGTAATAATCGCCCAAATGCATATAAACCATTGAATTGTCGGCCCAGTTCGGGTTGCGCCTAATAATTTCCTCAAACTGCTCTTTGGCTTTTTCAAAATCATTTTTTTCCATGCGCAGTAAAACCGCGTAATTGAAACGGATGGGAGTGGCGTCGGGATTTACGGCCAAGGTCGCGGCATCAAAAACTTCGTTGTTATTCCACGCATGATTGCGGTTAAACACCGCCCACCACGAAACGGCTGCTGCGAAAATAAGAATGCCGCACAATAAAATTCTGGCTTTTTCGTGCTTTCTCCACAGCTCGGCGAAAAACCAACCGAAGGCCAGAGCAAAACCGATATTTGGAATAAAAAGATAGCGCTCGGATATCACGCTTTCCCCGGCGGCGCCGATGAAAATAATCACCGGCAAAAGAAACAGAAAAATCCAGAATAGAGCGAGAAGCGGCAAGTTTTTATTTTTCTTCCAGGCGTAAAAAAGCAGGGCGAAAAATGCCGCAACTGCCAAGAACGAAATTAAAAACTGCGGGCTTAAAAAATCCGAGCGGCTTTCAAAGTGATAGAAAAAAAGCAAGGGATACGGGTAAAAAAGCTTTTTTAGATATTGGGCGAAAATAAAGAAAAAGCTGAATATTCTTTCGGCAATAGAAAGGTCGGCGTAGGGGCTTTTTCCATGGGGAAAAATACTGCCCAAAACGGCCAGACGCATCAGGACATAAACCGCCGCAAGCCCGGCCAGCAAAAAATACTTTTTTAGTTCGCGCAGGCGCAAAAAATCCTCCGGCCCAAACTTAAACATTCTCCAGTCAATCCTGCCGATGCTTTATGTAAAAAATAACGGACAGCAAGGTGAATATTGCGAAAGTCAGCTCCGGAACGGCCGCAATCCAGTTAACCGATTCGGAGTTAATGGGATGTATTAGAAAAAGAAAGGCGGCGACAAACGAAAGAATAAAATTTTTGGTTAAAATCTTGCCCAATATGAAAAGCAGAGAAACGACGGCAAAGAAATAAGCAAGGTTCACCAAATGGAAAAACCACGGGCTGGACGAAATCTGGTATGTGAGGATGTAAGACAGCGTGTGCACGGGGCGATAATAAAGAGCCCGGCCCTTGCACTGGTCGTAATAAGTATGCTCCCACATACAGCCGGTAACTACTTTGGGCAGATATTTCAGGGACTGGATGTAAGGATTGTTGGGAACTATCTGCACATCATCGTAAATAAAGCCGTTGCGCAAAGTGTTGCCGTAAAATACGCCGATTACCACTGCGAAAAAAACAAAAACCAGCCATTGCTTTTGAGCCGCAAGTTTTATTAGATTCTCTGTATCATTCATTGTTTATTTGCCGGTCTCGCGCGGCCTCCGCCGGACCGATATTAACTTTATAATATTTTCCCTCGCACGCCGGAAAAATAAAGGTTAGATTTTTATCTTTGAACTGCGCCGGAATTTCAAGAACGATTAGGCCCTGCTGGGGATCAAAAGATTTATCTTGAATCGGCACGATTTCGCCATCAGGAGTTGAGGCCAAGATCAGAAATGGCAGCAAAATTTCGCTCCTCTCGGCGCCGGAAAGAAACGTGATCCGGCATTTTTCATCCTTCTCGCCGCACGGCTCTTTTTTTAGGTAAACTATTTTATTTTCTCCGCCGTCGCTGAAAACGTCGCCCCGTGTGATATCGTCGCGCAAAGCGGCCAAACCCTCCGGGCTGTCAATCGCGCCGAAAAGCGAAACCACGCGATTAAAATTGGCGTTGATTTCCGGCGCAGTTGGACCTAGCCGCATTGCCCGGCACAAATATGGCAAGGCCCTAAGGTATTCCCCTTTTTCCATGTACAGCCCCCCGACATTGTTAAACGCCCCCGAACTCAAGCCCTCCGACGAATCAATAGATTTTTGATAGTATTCCAGGGCTTTGTCAAAATCGCCTTTAATCCGGTAATAACTGCCGAGCTGGTTATAAACTTTATCCATCTCCCACCTTCCATTAGATGCCAGTTCAACGATTTTTTCAAGCTGGACGCGCGCTTCGTCGTACCGACCCTCATCCATAAGCTCCACCGCCAGATTGCGCCTTAAAGAATGCGCCAAGGGATTCATCCGCAAGGTGGCTTCGTACAACGTAAAATCGTTTTTGAAAATTTGGTTCCGCGGAAAAACAACGTACCAGGAAAGGCCAACCGCCAAAACGGCGAACGCGGCGGCAAAACTTCTCCACTGCTTTTTCTTCTGCCAAAAATAATAAACGCCATACGCCAGAATGAAGGAAAAGCCGACATTCGGCGCAAAAAGATAACGTTCGGAAAAAACGTTTTCTCCCGCGGCGTCAAGAAATAAAATTGCGGGAGAGATAAAAATAAAAATCCAGGCAAGAAAAAGGGCCGGCAGCAAACGGCGGGGGTCGGACCTCCGCCGTTTGCTGGGAAACAGAAAAAGATAAAAAATTACCGCGAAAAAAGCTACGGCTGACAAAACTGACGCGACGAAAGCCAAACTCGTGAAGTCGGCCTTTTGGGGAAAGTAGTAAAAAAAATTAAGCGGGTAGGGAAAAACCAATTTTGTCAGGTATTGCGCGAAAAGCGTGAAAGCGGCGTAAATTCTTTCGGGAATGGAAAATGGAGCGCCAAAATATAAAGGAGAGGCTCCGATAACACTTTTCACCACCGCCAGCCGCGCCGTAAAAAATATAACCGCAGCGACAAAAAACAAGGCATAGGGGCTTATTTTTGTAAAATTGATCCGCGGGATGCGAAAAATCCGAAGAAAAATTATTTTTCTGCCACGTTTAAGCTCAATATATTTTACTTTGAAAAATTTCCAGTCCAGCAGAATAAAAACAAGCGGCAGCAATATCGCGGGTTCTTTGGACAACATCGCCAAAAAATAAAAAACCGCCGAGGCAATTAGATTAATCTCTACCCGCCGCCATCCGCCCGGCATCGCCCGGCGAGTCCGCGGCGAACGATCCTGCCGGTATCGGATAAAAAATATGGCTGATAGAAGAATAAAAACTAAAAAAAGGAGTTCCGGAACCGCGGACGGCCAGTTAACCACTTCGCTATTGAGCGGATGGACAACAAAAAAAAGCGCCGACAGGAAAGAAAGAGCAACGTTTTTCGTAAGCTTTTTTATTAAAATGAAAACTAGCGATGCCGCGGCGAAAAAATACAACAGATTGATCAAGTGAAAAAGCCAGGGTTTTGGCGAAACCTGCCAGGCCAAAAGATAAGTTAGACTCTGCGTGGGCCGGTAAAAATTGGAGTCCTGGCAGCTCCCCAAAGCGGACTCCCAAATGCATCCTGTAAAAACTTTGGGCAGATAACGCCACGAATGGACATACTCGTTTTGGACTATCTGGCCGATATCATCGTGAACAAATCCGTTCCAAAGCGTGTTGCCGTAAAAAACGGCGATCAATATGCCGAAAATAAAGTAAACCAGAACTTCTCTTTTATGGGGAATCGCTAACATTTGAGGCTCATTTTATCTTATATTCTACCAGAGTAGTTCTAAAAATAAAAGCGCGATTCGTGTTCGCCGGATTATTTACTTTACCCGACTGATGATTGAAGACGGTAATTTCCCGCGAGCCGACGTTTTTTCTTATACTGCCTACGGGAAATCGGTATACCTTGATTCCTGGATTTTTGACGCGGCATCCTATCTCGGTTTCAAGTTTTTGGGCGGAATTGAAGCGATAAATCTGCTAAAAGCCGGCGTTGCTCTTGCGATATTTGTGCTGGTGTTGTGGTATCTGCGCGCGGAAAAAACGCTCAACCTGTTTTCGCTTGGTTTTGTCATATTGGCGTTTTTTTCCATAAGATACGGCTTTAGCTTACGGCCCCAGATTTTTTCATTCTTCTTTTTTATCGTTCTTTTTATTCTCCTCGCGCAATTCTTTAAATCCGGCGAAAAGAAATACCTGTTTTTTATATTTATAGCGCAGTTCGCGTGGGTCAACTTTCATATTTCTTTTCTTTACGGCATTGGACTTGCTGCTATTTTTATTTTGTCCGATTTGTGGCGGATGAAAAAAATCCGCCGCGAACACATAACGCTTGTGGGTACGGTTTTGGGCGCATCTTTGCTGCACGCATTTTATTGGCAGAATTATATTATAGGCGCACTCCAAAGATCTTCTATGGCCGTACAATCCGTAGTTACAGAATTCCAGCCAACGACACCCGATCGCCTTTTATCGCCAATAGGGTTGGTTATACTGGCGTTAATACCGGTAATTTATTTCAGCTGGAAGCAAAAAAAATATGAAATTCTGCTGATTGCGGTATCGGCGACGATTCTAAGCATGCGGTCCGGCAGATTTATACCATATTTAGTCTTATTTTTATGCTTGGCCCTGCCCGTTTGCTGGAAATCCGTAAAATTACGGCCAAAATTTAAATTCGTCCTGCCCAAATATTTTTCGGTTGGCGCATATCTGGCATTCTTGTTTATTATTTTTATTTACACAAAAAATTACGGTCCGGGAATAAATCCGGGCGTGCCGAAATCTTCTTATCCGGTCGATGCCGTGCGTTTTATACAGCAATTGAAAGATTTGCCGCAAAAATCCGGCGGGCGCATTTTTAACTCTTATAATTTCGGGGGTTATCTTATATGGAATCTTCATCCGCAGTATAAAGTCTTTCTGGACGGAAGATATACGCCTTACGCCGGAGAAATATTTGACAAATATTGGGAAAGCGTTGAGGGAGGCAAAGCGTGGAAAAATACGGTTAAAAAATACGACATTACATTAGCGCTGATGCCCCTTCCCTACAGCGACGGCAAAACAATATACAACAACTCCTCGGCAATGTTTCCCGAAGCTGAATGGGCGCCGATCTATTATGACGACGTAAGTATTATTTATGCCAAAAAAACGGACGAACTTCAGGATGTGATCGGCAAATACGGATACAAAGTACTGAATCCCCAGGAATTGGATTTAAGTTATATCCAAAGCAAAATAAAAAGCCGGGAAGATTTTGACATGGCCTTAAGAGAAATACAAAGGGGCCTTGAAGTTAATCCGGACAGCTATCGCCTGCATTTTACCGCGGCTTATTTATACGGTTTTGCGGACGACGAAAACCAGATGAAAACCGAGCTGCGAAAAGTGCTTGAGATAAATCCCAATTTCGGTCCGGCACGGCAACTTCTCGGCCCTTCCCTATAACTAACATCATATGCTTAAGTCCGCCGTATAGTAAATTCCCCGGCAAGTCGGAAAAATAAATCTTATGGCCTTGCCGCTGAATTTTTTATCAAAACTCAAAGATATCGCGTTCCGTTTAGAATCAAATGCGGGATTTTCGATTTTAACTTCTTCTGCGCCCGAGGCGGTTGCCGCCGAAATTAAAACCGCTAACATTATTTCCGGCGCCGAAGGCTTGAAGGCAAATTCGGCGCGGCAAACATCCCGGCACTGAAAATCAAGCAAATTGAATTTATCGGGCGCCTCGATTAATTCTTGAGACACGTTCTCGTACAAAGTTCCGGTTGCGTAACCAGTTTCAACGGCCGCCGTGGCCGCGTTAAAATTATCCAACGTCGTCTGATTTTCCGGCAATAACTGCAACGCCTGACAAAAAGAGACTAAACCCCTCGCGTAATTTCCAGCTTTCATATATGCAACGCCGAGATCGTTAAAGACAACATAATCCCTGGGCGATAAGTAAGAAGTTTCCACGGCTTTTTGCAAGGCCATTATGGCTCCCCGCAGATCGCCCTTTGCCCGATAATAATCTCCCAAGCCCTTGTAAGCCATCGTTATATCCGGCCAGTCCTGGCCGGTTTTGATGATTTTTTCGAATTGTTCGCGGGCCTTTTCAAGGTCTCCTCTTTCAAAATACAATTGCCCCAGCTGATAGCGAATGCCATGGGCGCTTGGAACTTGCGCCAATGTCTTGATATAAAGCGTTTCGTTATCCTTCCAGGCTTTATTATTTATGTAAACAATCGTCCAGGCGCCCGCGATAACTAAAGACGCAAGGCATATAAATATTACCCGAGAAGTTTTCTTGGGCAAAAATCGCAACGGATGAACGCGCAACCCTGACTTCTTGGAAGACAAAATTTCCTGAATTTTAAACGTATAACAAAGAATATAAGACATGCCAAATGCAAACCCGATCGTTGAGGCAAACAAATATCTTTCCATAAAAACGCCGGAGCCCGCGCCGGCCGCCTGCAAAAACCCTACCGCCGGAGCAATAAATACCGCTATCCATATAAAAGAAAAGGCGAGGAGTTTTTTTTGTTTTTTGAGGGCCAAGACGAAAACTGAAAAAAATATCAAAACGGCCAGCACTGAAAGTAAAAACGTTAGGCTGAAAAAATGCGGAAGTAATTTAAAATCATATACCGCCTGCAAGGGATAGGGATAAACAAGTTTTCCCAGATATTTGGCGAATAAAACAAGGGCGGCATATATTCTTTCCTGCAAACTGAAATTGCCGAGATAATTCCCGGAGCCGACTACCGCCGAGCGCATCAGTAAATAAATAAGGGCGGGGATGGCAAACGCAAGATAAATCTTTAATTTATGCCAGCGCAAAAATTCTTTTAATTTCGCATTAAACAAAATAGCGTCCGCTAAAAAAATCAAAAGCGGCAAAATAATCGCCGTCTCCTTGGCCAAAAGCGCCAAGAAATAAAACAAATATACTGGGATTAGATTGTAAATTAAACCCTTATTGCGCCATTTGACATAAAAAATTACGGCCAGCAGCGTGAAAACCGTGAAAAGAACATCCGAATCAGTGGATATCCAGTTAGCCACCATGCTGTTAACGGGATGGATAAGAAATATGGTCGCGGCTGTGAAGGAAAATGCGAAATTATTGGTAATTGTTTTCGCCAGCACGAAAACCAAAAAAACCGCGGCGAAAAGATATATCAAGTGAATCAAGTGAAAAACCCAGGGCATCGGCGAAATTTGATACGCCAAAAAATAGGACAAATACTGCATCGGGCGGTAATAGAAGGCACGGCCGTAACATCCCTGATTGGCGTATTCCCACATACAGCTCGTAACAACCTTTGGCAGATATTTTAAGGATTTTACGTAAGGATTTCTCTCTATTTCAGGAGCATCGTCCATTACGAAACCGTTAAAAAGAGTCGCGCCATAAAAAATAATAATAAAAGCGCCGAATATGACCGCTACCGGCAGATTCTTGGAATATTTTTTCTTTGGATTTCTCGAGCCTCCTGTCTTGTTCATAACTGCAGTAAATTGTAGCATAAAAATATGCGAAAAACACATAAAACGCATTCGATAGAAATACATCTATTTTTTGTCGCGATGGCGGCTTTGACGGTTTTTGTTTTTTTATTGTTTCCGATAACGGACAATGACATCTGGTGGCACATGGCCGGCGGAAAAGTAATTTTGGAAAACCTTCGGATTCCGCAGGCTGAAATTTTTTCTTACAGCGCCGCGGGCGAACCGTGGCATATAAACTCCTGGATCTTTGATGCCTTATCCTACATTGTTTACAAATTGGCAGGACTAAACGGTTTAAACATCCTAAAGGCCGCAATCGGAGCGCTTACCTTCGTTCTTATCGCCCTTTACCTGCGGCAAAAAAAAGCCCTAAATTACTTTTCCCTATTATTTATAGTCGCGGCTATATTTTCGGTAAGAGACGGGTTCTCCCTGCGCCCGCATACCTTCAGCTACCTTATTTTTGTCATCTTCCTGATTTTGCTTTTTAAATATCGGGAGAGAAAAACGTACAAATTAATCATCTCGCTCGCGCTTCTCCAGCTTTTTTGGGTTAATTTCCACTCATATTTCCTGTGGGGCATAGCTTTAAGCGGAATCATTTTAGTTTCCGAAACGGTTAAAAACCGCAGAATAGAAAAAAAAGACATTGTTTTGGCCGTTTCCATTTTTATTGCCTCTTTACTATATGCGGCATATGGATACAATCATCTTTTGGGCACGCTTAGGGGTTACTTCCTGTCTTTTGACTCTGGTAACGCGCAGATAAGGGAACATTTGCCGCCTTCCTTTGAAACCTTTTTATCCTTATTGGGATTGATTCTTTTATCCTGGTTTATAGTCTTGTATTTCGGGTACCGCGAAAAACGTTTTGATCTCTTGTTTATGGCCGGCATGTTCGGGTTTGCCGGTATGACTGCCGTGAGGTCCTTACGGGACTTAGTGCTGTTCTTATGCCTTGCCGCGCCGCCTTATTTTTCCAAAATTTCTTTCCCGCGGCTTCCACGGATTCCACAAACCGCGCAAGCGGCACTCTTCTCGCTTTCGCTTTTAATATTTTTGGCATGGGCTAAAAACTCATCGCCCGGAATAGGACTTGGCCTGTCAAAATTTACCTATCCCGTAGAAGCAGCTGAATTTATAAAAAACGAGCAGCTGCTGGAAAAATCCGGAGGAAATCTTTATAACACGTACAACTTCGGGGGATATCTCTTGTGGAAGATATATCCAAAACAAGTTTTTATTGACAGTAGAATGCAGCCTTACGTTGAAAAAGTTTTTCAGATTTACTGGAAAAATTTTGAAGGCGGAGATGTTTGGCGAGGAAGTATTGAAAAATACAATATAACTATCGCTATAATGATTCTTCCGCACACCGACGGGAAAACGGTGTTCAACGATTCTTTGAAAATGTTTCCCGCGGAGAAATGGGCTTTAATATACTATGACGATGTAGCGACGATTTATACTAAAAGAATTCCGGCACTGGACGATGTTGTCCAAAAATACGAATACAAGATAATCAATCCGCAGATGATGAACTTAAACTATCTGCCAGAAAAAATACAGAGCCAGGAAGATTGGGAGCGCGCCATGAACGAAATAAAAATGGGGCTGGAAATCAACCCCGAGAGTTACCGCCTGCATTTCACTTTAGCTTACCTATATGGAATGGTAGGAGCTGAAGAAAAATTAAAAGAGGCATTGCAGCGGACCCTGAAAATTAACCCGCAATTTCAGGCGGCAAAAGAAATTCTAGACCAAGTTAGCAAATAGACCATAATTATTTTTTAACTACGAAAATTAATCCGGCCGCTAAGGCTGGAATTTTTGCAAAAATCTTATCAATAACGGCTAAGGGCTGGGGCAAAAGATGAGAAATATCCGCTCCGATTATTCTCTGCGCTTTAAAGCCGTGCAATTTGAACAATTCCCTTAAACTCCTTAACGTGAAGACTATTAAATGCGGGCACGGCGCCTTGTCGCCGAAAAATTTGCCGGTATTATGCCTTAAACCGGTACCGGTAAAATAGGGCTGAAAACCGAAAAGAAGCGCAATTCTATTCAGGTAGCTGGCGAGATTCGGCGTGGTAATAACTGCAATCCCGCCCGGTTTCAAAACGCGGTATATTTCATCTAACAAATGATCCGGGTCAAAAATATGTTCAACTACTTCTCCGCAGAAAATTATATCAAAGAAATTATCTTCAAAAGGCAGCTTTTCTTCGTCAATATCCAGAGCAATGGCATCAATCCCCCGGCCTTGCGCTATTTTCACTGATTCTTCGGAAATATCAACGCCATACAATACGTGACCTCCAAATTCTACGGTAAGGGCCCCTGTTCCGCAACCGATATCCAAAAGCCTGCCCCCATGTTGATTTATGATGCGCGCAACTTTTTTCAACCTATCAGATCTCAACTCATCTTTGGTCTTTTGAAAAAACGGGTTGGAGTATAGTTCTTTTTTGTTCATGTTTATTAATCCCGATGAATTTCGCTGTCTTGACGGTATTTGCCGCCCGATTTGATTCCGCCTTTATAGTCACCGATTAAATACTTGTAAATGCCGTGCAAAAACCCGAGGCCGTAACTCAAATGGGCCAAAAAAATGGCCGGTGGGGAATATAAGAAGACTAAGGGATTTTTTTCAAATTTTAAAAAAATATAGAACGCGCATATTAAAATCCAAACGGCGTAAATGGACAATATCCCGGCCAAAAGATATAAAAATTTTATGGAAAAAAAACCGAGGGGAATGACAACGGCCAGGGCGAGCGTAAAAATGCTTGGTATCAAATAAAGCAATCTGGCGGTTTCGGGATGGCGAAGCATTAGCAAACTCCTGCCATTGGCGAAATAGAAAATTTTATTGATAAAGGGGAAAAATAAGGGTTTTACGTGATGCCGTACCGCGATTTCGGGCGCGTAAATAAGCTTGTAACCGGCTTTTTTCAGGCGGGAATACAGCCCGTAATCCTCGCAAGGCAATTGGTCAACGTCAAAGCCCGATATCGCCAGGAAAGCGTCTTTCCTCACAAAATTATTAGCTAAAATTAAATTATAATCGTCGGCCTCGCCTGTTTTTTTTGCCGCTCTGTATCTGCCGTTTATGGAACCCGTCACAAACGGCGCGCCGAGCAAATATCCGGCCAGCCGATATGAAAACGGTCTGTTGTCCGGCGGCACGGCCGGCCCGCCGACAAGGGCGGCGTTTTTTTCTTGCAGACAGCACACCGCTTTTGATATCCAATCGGGCGGAATTATACAATCATCATCCACAAAAGCCAAAATCTCGCCTCTGGCGGCCGCAACTCCTATATTTCTAGCTCCGGCGGGATTAGTATTTTGCGGCACATATACTATTTTCACGCCAAGCTCTGTAACTTCCAGCTTATCGGCCGAAACTAAAATTATTTCGTATCTATTTCGCGGATAATCCTGCTTCGCCAGGCCGCCAAGGCACTCGGAAAGAATTTTTTGGTCCCGCCAGGTCGGAATTATCACCGAAACGAACGGTTTTTTTGCAACATCATCATTAACCATCTTCAAAAATGGTAACATAAGCTTATGCGATTGTCTAAAGGCATTTTTGTAAAAATAGCTTTGCTCGTAACCCTTATTCTTTTGGCGTCGCTTTTCGCGACGCTTGATTTTAAAAAAATATACGGGATTTTAGGCCAAGCAAACTTTTTTTGGCTTTTTGCCGCGCTAAACACTCTTTTTCTAGAACTGATCCTTAAGGCGCTACGGTTAAAAGCGCTCATCGCTCCCCACGGAAAAAGCTCGTTAAAAGACAACTTAATAATTACATTAATCGGCTTGCCGTTCGGCACGGTAACGCCGGGAAGAGTCGGTGACTTCGCCAAAATATACGCGCTGTCGCGCAAAACATCGCTTTCCATCGCGAAAGGTCTGGCCATCGGCATATTGGAAAAACTATTGGACTTTATCTCTCTTCTTATTTTCGCCGCCGCCGGCATTGCCGCGCTGTTTTTTTCGCGCCGGCTGAATTTTGACTTTTCTTATTCTATTTTCTTATCGTTTTTTTTGCTGGCGTTCCTTGTTTTATTTTTCAACAAAAAGTTCCTGAAAAAAACCCTTAACTTAGTTTATGGAAAATTTGTACCCTCAAAACAAAAAGCCCGCTTGCAAAACGGTTTTGAAGAATTTAGCGCCGTCATGTCGGCCGCCTTCAGGGAAAAAACATCTCTCGCCATATCTTTTGGGGTCGCTTTCCTGTTGTGGCTGAACCGGTTGCTGCGAATTTACTTTTTGGCCCTATCCATAGGCATTACCGCGGAGTTTATTTATTTCATTTTGCTCATACCAATTATTGAGCTGGTTGAAATATTGCCCATTTCAATAATGGGTTTTGGCACGCGCGAGTACGCCTATCTTTTGCTCTTCTCAATCGCCGGAGTAAGCAAAGAAAGCGCTGTCGCGCTTTCTTTGCTTACTTTCATTGCTACGGCAATCCCATTCTCCGTATTCGGCTACGTCGCCGCATTAAAGGAGCATAGCCTAAACAACACAGAAAACGGCAACACAGAGAACAGTTCTCTGTGTTGAGATTCGCTAGATTTTGAACGTAAATAGCCTCCAGAGAACAGTTCTCTGTGTTGCTCTCGTCGCAAAATCAACGCGCGCCTCAAAAGCAAAAGGCCTCACTCGAGGGAGGTCTTTTGCCGACTATTGAATAGAGCTCCGCTTGCGCGGAAACACTCACATTTTGATACTAGCAAGATTCACAATGGATGTCAAGCCCGGCTAGGCTTGCGCGGATTTTTCTTCTATTTCCGCCTCAACCGGCTACTTCTCTTCGGATTCCGCCGACTTCTCTTCAACCGCCTCTGCCGCAGCCGCGTTTGACGCGGCCGGTTTTTCTTCCGCTTTAACTGGCACAGGTTTCGCTTCAGTCGCGTTGGACGCAGTTTCAGCCTTTGGCGCGCTTGGCGCTTCTGTCATCGCGTCAAACGCGGCTGTTGCCTTTGTTTCCGCTTGTTTCTTTGATTTCTTATGTACGGGCTTTTTCTTGCCTTCCGCGATTTTTTCCGCAATCAAAAGGTTCCACAGGGTAGCCGAAGGCTGCGCCCCCACCGACAGCCAATATTTAATGCGCTCCGCGTTCAGTCCTTTCGCTTTTGTAAGCGGGTTGTAAAAGCCAACTTTTTCCACAAAACGGCCCGCCTTAGCGGATTTTCTTTTGTCGGCAACCACCACTTGAAACGACGGCTGATTTTTTTTACCAACTCGCAAATAACGAATGACTAGCATTTTTTAGATTATAGGTTATAGGTTATGGGCCGCTTACCATCCCCTTGCCTCCAACGCGTTCTTTGCCGCGTCCTCCTCCGCCTCCTGTTTTGACGACCCCTTGCCTTCGGCCGCTAAAGATTCTTTCAGGAAAACTCCGACAATAAAAAGTTTGGCGTGGTCGGGACCGGTTTCTTTAAGAACTCGGTAGCTTGGGGTAACGGACACGCGCTCTTGCGCCTCTTCCTGAAAGCGGGACTTCGCGTCCCTGAAAAGCCCATTCTCAATAATACGGGGCAATTCAGCCAAAACATACTTATCAATAAAATCCTTGCAGATTTCGTAGCCGCGGTCAAGGTACATCGCGCCCACGAATGCCTCAAAAGTATTGGCCAAAATGAACTGGCGCGCCTTTCCTGTTTCCTTTGCTTCGCCGCGCGAGAGCAGCAAAAATTCGTTCAGTCCGGCTTTTTGAGCTATCACCGAAAGAATTTTTGCGTTCACAAGGGCCGCACGCCAATTAGTAAGCTCTCCCTCCGATTTTTCGGGATAAGTCGCGAAAAGGTATTCCGTTACCGCCAGCTCCAGAACCGCGTCGCCCAAAAATTCCAGGCGCTCATTATGACGCAAATGAAATTTAGGATTCTCGTTTAAATACGACCTGTGAACGAAAGCCTGCGTGAGCAAATCTTTATTTTTGAACGCAATGCCCAAGGCATCCTCAAACAAAGAAAAATCCTTCATTTTTAAGTTCCAAATGCCAAAATTCAAATATCAGGCTGCTCGCTTGATGTTTGAGTTTCGGTATTCGGTGTTTTATTTTCGTCCGCGCCGGTCTCGCGAAAGACGGTTCCTAATACTCCGTTAATGAATTTTCCGGAGCTTTCTCCGCCGAACGTTTTGGCAAGCTCAATGGCTTCGTTAATCGCCACTTTAGGCGGAACTTCTTCTTTGTTTTCATAAAGAAGCTCATACAATCCCAGGCGCAACACATTGCGGTCAACAATGGTAATCTGGTCAATGGGCCATTCTGGCGCGGCCTGTTCTATAATCTTATCCAGCTGCGGCATATGCTTTACGGTGCCCTCCACCAAGCTCCAGACAAAATTCGCGTCCTGCAGGCCGGGACCGAATTCCCTTAAATTTTTTTCAACAACGGAATTCAATGCTTCCGGCTTTTTGCCGTTAAAATCCCACTCGTAAAGGGATTGTATGGCGATTGACCGTGAAAGGTGGCGTGAAGCCATAATATATAAATTTCGCGTTTACTTGCGGGAAAGCTCTTCCATATTTAGAGATTTTTCCCTCTTTCCCTCCTCTTTTTCTTTGGCGGCCATTTCTCGTTTTCTCCGCTTTTGCTCCTTCTTGGTCAGTTTCTTCATTACGTCAATCACTTCCGTTCCTTTATAATATCCGCAGTTGCGGCACACCGTATGCGGCAAAACGGGCTTTCCGCATTTTCGGCAGGACGACAAACTGACCGGTTTTATATACTGGTGCATGCGACCCTTATTCCGCCGCGATTTCGTATGATGCCCTCGTGGAACTGCCATAATACCACTCTAGCAGAAAATTTATCTTCTGCAAGAGTAAAAGCTAAAAATACAAAGCGCTAAATCCAAAATAAATCTTAAATTCAAAATGCCGAACAATGTTTGGGGGGAAAACAAAAGCGGCGATTGCCGCTTTTCTATTATTATTCTTCGGCTACTCCGAGTTTCTCCGCGCCACTTAACTCCAGCTCCATTGCCTGTCGCGGCGATATACTCTTGGGATCGATTGCCCTAAAAGCACAATCCGTACCACAATGCAATTCTTTTCGCTTTCTGTTTATCCAGAAAACGGCTCGCCCTAGAGCATCTTCTTCATCTTCCGCCATAAGTATGGCCACGCTGGTTCCAACCTCGTCCTCGTGAAGATGCAAAATGTATATAAAGAACTCTCGCAAGACTTATCACCTCCATTCTTTAATGTTCTGACGGCATAATATCACAAAAGAACCTATCCTGCAAGTTGACCGGCGCAAAAGATTTTCGGTGAATTTTACTTGGTCCATATTTTTTGAGCATTTTTCGGTGCAGTTTCGTCGGATATCCCTTGTGTTTATCAAACCCGTACTGCGGATATTTTTTGTGCAGACGCATCATTATGCGGTCGCGCGTTACTTTGGCGATTATTGAAGCCGCGGCGCAGGAAAAAACCTTTTCGTCCGCCCCGACAATCAAATTGTGATTTCTGCTTTTCAGTTTTGGATTTTTTAGTTGATTGCCGTCAATGATTAAAAAGCCGGCCCTGGCCCCGATTTTCTTTTCCAGCTTTTTCAGCGCTTTTTCCATTGCCAGCTCGGCCGCGTTCTTGATGTTGATTTTATCAATGATTTTTTCTGAAACAACGCCTACTCCGAACATAAGCGCCGGGTGCCGCACAATGTGTCCATATAATTCTTCCCTTCCTTGCGCAGATAATTGTTTTGAGTCTTTCACTCCGGTAAGTTCATTTTGAATTTTAAATTGCAACTTTGCTTTTTGGGATTTGATTTTTGAATTTGTCGCCGCGGCAACGGCCGCGGCGACAACCGGCCCGGCCAAAGGCCCGCGGCCGGCTTCGTCCAGTCCCGCAACGCATCGGTATCCTTTTTCCCATAATTTTTTTTCTTCGCGTAAATTAGGCTTCACTTTGATATTCTATCACATTCTTTTGACCGAAAATTTGCACATGGTATAATCATCTAATTTATGTCTCCGAAATTTACGCACCTGCACGTACACTCTCATTATTCGCTGCTTGATGGTCTCCCCAAGATAGACCAGCTTTTGGATTGCGCGAAAAAACTCGGAATGGACAGCATAGCGCTTACCGACCACGGCGTGATGTACGGCGCGGTTGAGTTTTACAAAAAATCAAAATCGCGCGGCATAAAACCGATAATAGGCGCGGAAATGTATTTGGCGCATGAATCAATGGACCAGAAACGGCCGAACATTGACGACGTAAGATATCATTTCATTTTGCTGGCAAAAAACGACAAGGGCTACCGCAATCTTGTTAAGCTTGTAACCGAGGCGCATTTGCGCGGATTTTATTACAAACCGCGCGTTGACAAAGAACTGCTGGCGAAACACGCTGAAGGCCTGATTATGATTTCGGGCTGCCTGCAGGGGAGAATTCCGCGCCTTCTCTTGGCCGGAAAGGAAAAAGAGGCAGAAGACACGGCAATCAAATTTCAAAATATGTTCGGCGAAGGAAATTTTTATCTGGAAATCCAACATCACCCGAACATTAAAGAACAGGGAACCGTCAACGGGAGAATTATCGCGCTTTCCAAAAAATTGCGAATGCCGCTGGTCGCCACTCAAGACTTGCATTATCTGGAAAAGGATGATGCCGAAGCGCAGGACATTTTAATGCTTATCAACACCGGAGCCGCAAAAGACGATCCCGAACGGTTATCAATGAAAGAAGACGATTTTTCCATGAAAAGCCCGGCGGAAATGGCGGAAATTTTCAGCGAAGTTCCCGAAGCCGTAGAAAACACGCAAAAAATAGCTGAAAGCTGCAATTTTGAGTTTGAGTTGGGAAAACCAAAAATGCCGGCGTTCCCTCTGCCGGCCGGAAAAACCGGCGAGAAATATTTAAAAGAATTGTGCTATCTTGGCCTGCAAAAACGCGGGCTGGAAAAAGACGAAACGGCCATAGAGCGCCTGGAATACGAACTTAAGGCCATAAAACAAACTGGTTTTGCGTCTTACTTTTTGATTGTTCAGGATTTCGTGAATTGGGCGAAACAAAATCGCATCGTGGTCGGCCCCGGGCGCGGCTCGGTGGCCGGCTCTCTCGTGGCTTACGCGCTTAATATCACCAATGTGAACCCCTTAAAATACGACCTGTTATTTGAAAGATTCATCAACCCGGAACGCATTTCTCCGCCGGATATTGATCTGGACTTCACCGACCGCAGGCGCGACGAAGTGATAGATTACGTCGCCCAAAAATACGGCAAAGACCACGTGGCGCAAATTATTACGTTCGGAACCATGGCGGCAAGAGCCGTCATACGCGACGTGGGAAGGGCGCTGGGATACGCCTACGGCTACTGCGACCAAATCGCCAAAATGATTCCTTTTTCCTTCACCCTGGAACAAACCCTGCAAAAAGTTAAAGAGTTCAAACAGCTTTACGACGCAGACGAAAAAGCCAAACACCTTATTGATCTCGCGAAAAAACTGGAGGGGGTCGCCAGGCACGCCTCAACTCACGCCTGCGGCGTGGTTATTTCAGACGAGCCGCTGGATACGTTAATCCCCCTGCAGCATCCGACCCAAGGGGAAGAACACATCGTAACCCAGTATGAGATGCACGCCATTGAAGACCTTGGATTGCTGAAAATGGATTTTCTTGGGCTCAAAAATCTTACCATAATAGAGGATACGCTCGCGCGTGTATATAAAATTCATAACAAAAATCTGGACATTGAAAACGTCCCGACCGACGACAAAAAAACATACGAGCTTCTGCGCAAAGCCGGCACCATCGGGGTGTTCCAGCTTGAATCCTCCGGAATGCAAAGATACCTGCGGGAATTAAAGCCGACCGTTTTTGAAGACATCATCGCCATGGTCGCCTTATACCGCCCCGGCCCCATGGAGTGGATTCCGGAATATATTTCCCGGAAAAATAAAAAGGCGGCCGTGGAATATCTTCATAAAGACCTGGAGCCCATTTTGAAAAACACATACGGCATCTGCGTGTATCAGGAACAGTTAATGCAAATAGCGCAAAAACTCGCCGGGTTTTCGCTGTCCGAAGCCGATACTCTGCGAAAAGCCGTAGGTAAAAAAATAAAATCTCTGCTGATGGAACAACAAGCCAAGCTGACCGGCGGCATGAAAAAAAACGGGATTTCGGAGCGCGTGGCGAACCAAATTTGGGAATGGATACTGCCCTTCGCCCGATACGGATTTAACAAAAGCCATAGCACGTGTTACGCGATGATCGCCTATCAGACGGCTCATCTTAAAGCGCACTATCCTTTGGAATTTATGTCCGCTCTCCTGACCGCGGACAGCGCGGATGTGGAAAGAATAGGATTTTTAATAGAAGAATGCAAAAAAATGGGCGTTGAGGTTCTGCCGCCCGACGTTAACGAAAGTTTCCGCACCTTTTCCGTGGTGTCCGAAGCCGGAAAAATCCGCTTCGGGTTGCTGGCGGTTAAAAATGTGGGGCACAATGTCGTGGAAGCGATAGTGGCGGAAAGAACGCGGGCCGGGCGCTTTAATTCCATTGCGGATTTTCTGGGACGCATCGCCTCAAAAGATCTAAATAAAAAATCTATGGAAAGCCTGGTCCGGGCGGGAGCCTTTGACCAGTTCGGCGAACGAAATCAGTTTTTGAGCAATCTTGAAAAACTTCTGGAAATCGCCCGTGAAACACAAAAATCAAAACAGGGCGGGCAAAAAGGGCTTTTTGACGGCGCCCTATCCGCGACTTCCGCCGCGCCGGCCGTCATTCTTGCGCCGGCAAAACCCGCGAGCGAGCGGGAAAAACTACAGTGGGAAAAAGAGCTTTTGGGATTGTATGTTTCGGGACACCCCTTAAGAAATTACCGCAAAGCGCTGGAAAAGACAGCTATTCCGCTATCTGACATCTCGCCGGACTTGACCGGAAAACTGGTAAAAATAGGCGGGGTGGTTTCTGGAATCAAAAAAATAATCACCAGGACCGGCAAACCCATGCTGTTTTTGAATGTTGAAGACGAAACGCGCGGCATTGAAGTTGTCGCCTTTCCCGCCATCCTTGAAAAAAATCCCGCGGCATTTCAGGAGAATAAAATAGTTCTGATTTCCGGCCGCGTTGACAACCGCGACGGCGTCGCAAAAATAATCGCAAATGAAATTGAAGAAATTATAGAAGATAATTAAATGGTTGGACGGTTGAACGTCTTAATTTTTAAGCATATGCTTAAAAATTAAGACGTAGCAATTTTGCGTAGGGGAAGGGTTTGCGTAAATATAAGGGCCGGGGCGGAATGCCTCGGCCTTTTGGAGTTTTTGGAGCTTGCGGAACTACTTCTTACGGACGTTCTTCCCTACGTCATGCAAGGCCCAAAAAGCTACAACGATAAGAATCAGGCCTGTTGCGGTTATGAAACCCCAGGCCAATCTCACGTCTTTTATATTGTTAGACCCGTTTTCGGCCCAATCGTTATGGTTGCCCAGAGCAAAAAACTCCGGGGGCAATGTGTACTGATAAAGAAAACCGAATCCCTGAACTACCGCGCC
>Ga0075985_103_pt1 | contig 33379 bp, 33 predicted proteins | sample RifGroA2_FD_68003 | JGI IMG/M metagenome (GOLD analysis project Ga0075985, IMG submission 68003) | Parcubacteria bacterium GW2011_GWA2_47_9 | reverse complement strand
TTTTAGCTTCCAGGGCCAACTCTTGAAGACTTTTTATAATTCTATGAGAGGATTCGTAAAAAACGGCGGGATATTTTGAGCGGGTAACCTCCTCAAAGAATTTTTTTCTCTTCCTTTTAGTGGGCGGGAAACCGAGAAATAAAAACTTATCCATCGGAAACCCCGAGATGGAAGCCGCCGCGGTAACGGCGGAGGACCCGGGAATAGGCACAACTTCCGTTTTGCCGTCCCGTTTTATTATCTCTTCAACCAACTTTCCTCCGGGATCCGAAATCCCGGGCGTGCCGGCGTCCGTCACTAAAGCCAATATTTTACCTTCTCTTAAAAGCTGAATTACAAATTCAACCTTTCCATGTTTAGAATGCTGGTGATAACTGATAAGTCGTTTTCCGGCAATATTGTAATGTTCCAGTAATTTGCGGGTAACTCGGGTATCTTCGCATAAGATAAAATCGGCCTCGCGCAATATTTCCAGCGCCCTCAAGCTTATGTCTTTTAAGTTGCCTATCGGCGTGGCAACGATATAAAGAAGAGGTTTTGCCATCAAAAATTAGCTTTCTTCCTCTTCCGGCGCGTACGGCCCGTGCTGTCTTCGCAGAAAATCCGGCAGAAATTCCGCGATAATGGCCACGAGCGGAACAATTAAAATCGCGCCCAACAAACCCCATAATTTTCCGCCGATGGCCAGAGCGACCAATACAAGCGCCGGAGAAACCCCGACGAATTTTTTAGTAAGCGCGGGGGTTAAAATATTATTCTCAACCTGCTGAATAAGCACGAAAGCGGAGACCACCAACGCCGCCATAATGGGCGAATCAAGCCCTACAACCGCGAAAATCAGGATTCCGGTAAACAGCGGGCCGATGATGGGAATAAAATTAAATATGCCGGCGGCCAAAGCCAAGGAAACCGGATATTGCGTATTAAACAGAAAAAAAGTTATGTAGGACAGCGCTCCGACAAAAATAGAGGATAAAATTCGCGTGGCAAACCAACTGGTTACTCTTTTCTGCGCCCTGCCCCACACGGCAAAAATGGCGGCTTCGTATTTCGGATGAAAAATAAAACTTAATCCTTTTGCCATTGCCTTTTCCTCCAGCGACAAAAAGAACGCGACGCTGATTACGAAAATAGCCGAAAAAATGCCCCCGAAAACAACAAACAGGGTATTAAAGATGTTTGCCGCCATTTGCTGCAGGGCTCCGCTTGTCGCACGCAGAAACGATTCGGCGTCTGCAAAAGGCTGAATGCCCACCGCTTTCAGAAAAGGAGCGGCCTGCTCAAAGTATTTTGGGAATGTCTGGGAAAAAGTCTGGAGTTCATTCACAAAGATTGCGGACAAAGAATACAAGAATAAAATCAAGCCGCCGAAAACAGCGACATACACGAAAGAGGCCGCCAATACGCGCGGGACACGGCGCCGATGCAACAAATCAATCGCCGGATTAAATAAAACAGAAATGATCAGAGCGAACAAAAACCATACCAGGATGTCCCGGATAAGGTATAAAACATAAATCATAATCACGGCAATAGAGATCTTGCCGATGGTCGCCCAGGAAATGTCTAAAACCCTTTCACCGCTCATTTTTAAAATTTATCCGTTAAAGTTTTAATAACCCGTGAAATTCTTTTTTATCCTCAAACGGGCCGACTGTGGCTAAATTGAGCCTCTCCGGCCTGAAAATTTCTCTGGCCACGGCCGCGACGTCTTCCGCGCTGACTTTATCAATTTTGCGGCAGATTTCTTCCGGGCTTAATATCTTGTTCTCCAGTAGTTCCTGCATGCCGTAGAAAGAAGCCTTGGCGTCGGAAGATTCCAGCGACAGAGCAAGGGTCCCCTTGAAATAATCTTTGGCCTTTTTTAGCTCTTTTTGGCCGATTTTCACATTTTTTGCTTTTTCGTATTCCCGCAGGATAACCGTAATGACTTTTGACACGCTTCTGTTTTCCACGCCGGCCTGCGTCACTAAAAATCCGTTGTCTGTGTCCGCCTCGGCGTTAGTTTTTATATAATAAGCCGCTCCCATTTTTTCTCGTACCTCAATAAAAAGACGCGAACTCATCATCCCGCCCAAAATAATGCCCAATATTTCATAGACGTATTTTTGGGGATGAAAAATATTGTAACCGCGCACGCCAAGGCAAATATGCGTTTGATCGGTCTTGCGAAAATGCACCATGGCTTCCGGAGCGGTCTGCCGTTCGCTTACCTGAACCTTTTTCTTAAAATCGCCGTGCGACATTTCGGCAAAATGCTTTTTAGCCATTTTTAAGGCTCTCTCCGTGCGTATATTTCCGGCCATGCAAACAATGGTATTGCCCGGAATATATTGATTATCCATGTAATCCGCCAGCTTTTCCCGCTCTATATTGCGAACGGTTTCTTTTGTCCCGGCTATCGGCCAGCCCGCCGGCTGATCGCCGTACAGCAAATTTTGCCAAAGTTCCTGCACGTAGGAGGCCGGATTGTCGTAATACATATTGATTTCCTCAATAATCACTCCACGCTCTTTCTGAACTTCTTCCTGCGGCAAAATGCTGTTTAGAAAGATGTCGGACACCCAATCCAGAGCCAAGTCAAAATGTTCCGCCATCGTTTTTGCCCAATAACCTGTATATTCCTGGCCGGTAAAAGCATTATAAGCGCCGCCGACTCTATCCAACGTTTCGGCGATTTCCACCTTGTCCGGACGTTTTTTTGTGCCCTTAAAAAACATGTGCTCCAGAAAATGGGAAATGCCGTTTACATTTTTCTCCTCGTACTTTGAGCCTGTGCCCACCAAAACCAAAACCGTAACCGCTTGGGTGGATTTTTGGGGAACGGTAATAATTCTTAATCCGTTTTTGAGGGTAATTTTTTTAAACATGATTTCTTAATTATACCCGGGATGTCGTTAAAATCAAGGGTAACAAAAACGGCGCCGGAAATTAATCTAGCGCCCTGATGACCTTGTGCGCCATTTTGCCCCGTTTAACTCGGCTCATGTTTGAGTAAACCAGCTACTTTCTCTGCTACCCCGAGAATACACTCCATCTCCTCCCCTCCTCCTCATTGATGAAAAGTTGGCTACCAGCTCATTCCATATGTAAAGTGTGACAACCCATCATATCATTCTTTTAATAATTTGTCAATGGCTTGCGGGAGGCGTTCAGCGCTCACCCTCTCCTGACTCATGGTATCCCGATCCCGTAAAGTGACCGTGTTGTCTTGCAGGGTTTGATGATCAACCGTAATACACGCCGGCGTTCCTATTTCGTCTTGCCTTCGGTAACGCCGACCGATGGTGCCCACTTCATCGTATTGGCACATAAAATGAGGCTTTAGCGCTTCATAAATTTCTTTTGCCCTGGCGACAAGCTCTTTATTGTTCTTTAGCAGCGGCAAAACCGCAACCTGTATCGGCGCTATTTTTTTATTCAGGCGCAATACGGTTTCTTCCTCTTTTGCGGCTTCGGTTGTCGTGGTACGGCCGCCCTTTACTTCTTCATAAGAATCCGCCAGCAAAGCCAACAATAATCTCTCAATTCCAAGTGTCGGTTCAATCACATAGGGAAAATAACGTTCCTTGATTTCGTCATCAAAATAACGTAGGTCCTGTCCTGAAAATTTGGCGTGCTGGGACAAGTCAAAATCCGTGCGGTTGGCAACTCCAGCCAATTCAGCCCAACCGAAAGGAAAATGATACTCAATATCTACCGTGCGCTTTGAATAATGCGCCAAAGATTCTTTCGGATGTTCATAACGCCGCAGATTTTCTTTTTTCAATCCCAAATAAATGAAAAATTGCTCCCAAGCGTCAAGCCACTTATTAAACGCTTCTTCATCTTCCTCGGGTTTTACGAAATATTCAATTTCGGCGATGTCAAATTCCCGCGAACGGAAAATAAAATTCCCGGTGGTGATTTCATTGCGAAAACAGCGGCCGATTTGAGCTATGCCAAAAGGCAATTTCAAACGCTGGGATTCCTGAACCAGCTTAAAATCTTCAAACATCGTCTGCGCGGTCTCCGGCCGCAGATAAGCAACGCTGGCCTCGTTCTCCACCGGCCCCAAAAATGTTTTGAACATTAGATTAAAATTCTTTGGATTGGTAAGTTCTCCTCCACAATTTTGGCATTTTTCATGTGGATATACTTTCTTTATTGTTCCTGGAACCGCGAAAGGACGATTAGTTGGACCAAGGTCAGTTCCCGGGGGCAACTCAACCACGAGCTGATCCGCCCTGTATCTTTTGTGACAACTTTTGCACTCCACCAAAGGGTCAGTAAAGCTCTCCAGATGCCCCGACGCTTCCCAAGTTTTGGGATGCATAATTACGGTTCCGTCCACCAATACAACATCATCGCGCTCTTGGACAAAACATTTGAGCCATTCGCGCTTGATATTATTTTTGAGCAAAGCCCCCAAAGGACCATAATCCCAAAGTGCCTCAACGCCGCCGTAGATTTCCGAAGCCTGAAAAATAAATCCGCGCCGCTTGGCTAAAGAAACAATTTTTTGCATTAGGTCCTGCATATAAATCGCGGTTTATTTTATATTTCTCCGCCCGGGCCGATAACCGTCCCTCCGATCATATCAACGGCATTGTCATCGGGCAAACTTGTATCTATCTCCAGGGTATTCACCTGCAATGTGTTTTGGGTCCAGTTATCAATAGCCGTCGCCTGGCTTGAGCCGACAATTCTCGGAACTGTTCCCTGCTGGTCCGCGGTCGGCGTAAAAGCAATTTGAAACGCAATTGACCGCTCTTGAGGATTCTGCTGGGCTTCAATATCGCCGACCTCCCAGACAACTTCGCGGCTTTCCGAATCAAACGTTAGGTGCGCGTCTTCCGGGAAAATTTTTCCGGTTAATTTTACGCTCTGCGGCAGAATCGTTTTTACTTTTACCCCGCCCAGATCGTTATACGCCGCTTGCGCGCGCCATATTACGGTATATGTCGTCTCTTTGCCGACCTCGGGCGGAATGGGACCCATGTTCGCGAAAATTTCATTTTGAAAATACGCCAGCTGCGAAAATTTAAGCTTTCCGTTAACTTTGGTGACGAACTCCTCTTTTATTTGCGAAATGAATGCGACAGTTTTTACTGAAAAATTTTTGTCACCCGCTCCCAAAATAGGCCATTCGTCTTTAAGCTTTACCCAGAAATCAACTTTTCCCTCATCGCCAGACCCCAAGTACCTTAACTGCGGAATGTTTTGCCAGTCAAAAATAATTGAATTATCGCCGCTTTTGAAGCTGCCGTCTTCCGTGCGCACGCTGTTCAAGTCAAGCGGCCTGCCGTCCAGGCGCACAACCAAAAACATATTTTCAAACACCTGCTGTCCGGCGTTACGGAAAAATATCTCATAATGCAACATATCTCCGGGATTGGCAATATAACCCTGTACTCCGTTAATCGTTTGGGAAATATATAAAGACGGGCGCATTATTGAAAGAGCCCGCGTTGCCTCTTTAAGCAAAACGAATTCGCCATCCAGCCACAATCCAAGGGTTATCCGAAAGTTTTTCTGTTCGTACACATCGCCCTGCAGATTACCCTGAACCTCAATACGTCCGCCTTCGGCTTTGTTTAAAAGATCAAGCTGCCACTCATTCTTATCAAGACCCGCAGGCTTGCTTTGCACGAAACCGAAACCGGCGGGATAATCCATAATAACTCGCAAACCGTCCACGGGATAATCTGTGTTGGAAAAATAGTTAATCCAGAAAGAAAACGTCCTACCGCTATCAATGCGTTGGGGAAGGTCCAGCTCTAATGTAAGGGGTGAAGCCGCCATAACGGCGGTGTGGCTTGTCTGCGACTCATATCTGGCCTTAATGTTTTTAGGCCGATAACTGATAGAAACTTTTGCCTCGCGCGTCTCGTTTTCGGCTCCAACCAATCGGCCCTTAAATGAAACCGTCCGCTCCTGCCCGGGATAAATGTCGTCAACCGTTTCTGTTTTACGCAATTTTTCGCCTTCGGGCACTATAGTATAATCAGGATATTCAAAAGTAAGGCGGACATATTCCAATGTAATGTTCCCGTTGTTTTTATACTTTACGGTGTATTCCGCCTCGTCAAAAGCTTTAGGGTTCGCAGGCCCCAAAAGCTCCAACTTCATCACTTCTTTGGAATATGCATTGCGCTGGTAATACCAAAGGCCGAGAAGACTGAAGACGACAATCGCGCCTACAAGAAAAATAAGTAATTTTCTCATGTTTTATTGCAATATACTAATATTTTTGATTGCTCCTGATAAATCTTAGATAATAGATTGAAATTATGCTCAGACTGCGCAAAGATGCGGCGCCCATTTTCAGCTTTTTAGCTACATCCCAGCCGTTTTGCAAAAAGAAGCGGAGGGCCTTCAGCTCATCCGCCCCTATTGGTATTTTACTGCTTTGCTTCATTTTTGAGCAACAGACGCGGCAAACCATACCGCCCTGGTCGGCCGAAAAAAACAATTCCTCTTTCTTGGGTTTTCCGGCGCATTGCGCGCAACGATAAAGTTCCGGAGCATACCCTTCGTGCTTTAGGAAATTCCACGCAAAATAGAGATATAACATCGCCAAGGCGCTGGCGTTTTTGGCAGTAAACCGATCAAGTTCTTCAAGGGTTTTTTTCAAATTCCTGAAGCCCGCCTCATCTTTCGCCTGCGATCCCGTTAAATCTGCCACTAGGTCCAGAAGTAAAAACATAATCTTCCGCTTCGCCAAAGAGCTCAAGATGCCTGCGTATTTTTGCAGTAAAACGGCATCTGTCAAAGTTTTGTGAGTTTTGCCTTCAATAAATTCTATTTCCGAGCAATAGCCCGGTTCAACTGCCGGCCGTAATTTTGAAGCAGTTTTCCTGACCGCCTTAGCCAAAACTTCTATTTTGCCGAAATCCTCCGTAAAAATTGTCAGCAAAAGATTCGCCTCGCCTCTCTCCCTTTTCCGAAGAATAATTCCTTTTGTGCGCCAATGAATAAACATTGCTCTACCCGACTTTTCGTACGCCTATCCATATTTTTTCGCCATCAATGGTAACCCCCTGTTCTATCGTAAGTTTTCTTTTCCCTTTTTGCCGATTGTTTAATTCCTTCGTTTTTGTTTCCTTGGCTATAATACCTTTGTTTCTTTGCAAAACGGCGAAAAAGTTATCCGTTCCCGAAAAATATATCGCAATTTTATGATGCGGTTTAAGCCCGGCTTTTTTGCGCATTTCCTGAATATGACGAACAAGTTCACGAATAAATCCTTCTTCGCGGAGCCCGGGCGTAATTTCAGTATCCAGCGAAAAGTGTTCTCCAAAACTTATTTTCTTAACATTTGTTTCTTCGCGAATAATTTCCAGCAAATCGGCGTTCTTTTTCAGATGCTTGCCGTCAAGGCGCAATTCGCCTAAGGGTTGACGCACTTTTATTCCGGCCTTCGCCCTTTCAGACAATGCCTGCTGAACAATTTCCCGGGCCCGGCGCATATCTTCTTCCAGCTTTGCGTCTTTTACATTCGCTGAAAATTCCGGCCATTTCTCCAAATGCACGCTCTGCCCACCCGAAAGACCAAGATATACGTTTTCGCTTATGAAAGGAACGAAGGGAGCTGATAATTTTGCCAAGCTCAAAAGCACGAAACCCAGGGTGTCCGCGGCTTCGCGGAGTTCTTGTTTTATTTCGGGTTTCTGGAACCTTCTGCGCGATCTTCTGATATACCACTGCGAAAGATCTTCAACCGTGAATTTTTCAAGCGAACGCGCGGCCAAAGTTATGTCATATTTTTCCATGGCGCGGGAAACATCATCTGATAAAACATAGAGCCTGGAAACAATCCAGCGATCAAGCAGATGCCGGCTGCCACTTCTTTTGTTCCCTTTCCAACCGGCCGTTTTACCTCCGTATGTTTTCAGAAAAACGTAAGAATTCCAGAAGATAAAAATAAATTTTTTCAGCGCCCCCTCCACGTCCGATTCGGCGAAAAGCTTTGGATCGCCCGGCTGATTGACCGAATAAAAATACCATCTGACCGCATCCGTGCCGTATTTTTCTATTACTTGCCAAGGATCAACCGTATTGCCTTTTGATTTGGACATTTTCTCTCCTTTTTCGTCCAATACGTGTCCCAGAGAAATCACATTCTTATATGGCGGCCCAAAGCCCAGCAGGGTGGAAGCCGCCAAAAGCGTATAAAACCAGCCGCGCGTCTGATCCACCGCCTCGCAAATATAATCCGCTGGAAAGGGTTCTGGCGGTTTAATACGCCCCTCCTTGTCCGCCTTAGCCTTGACGGAGGCGGAAGCAAACGGCATCGCCCCCGAATCAAACCATACGTCCGCGACTTCCGGCACCCGCTCCATTCTCTCTCCGCATTTGGGGCACAAAAACTTGACCCGATCAATAAACGGCCGGTGAAAATCCAACTCGCTATTTTTGTTATAGGGCCAAACGGCGAAAGGAAGCCGGCGGTATTCTCCGGTGCCTATTCTTTTCTCCAGTCTGTATTCAAGGGTTGCCTCCCGCGAAAAACCCCTTGCCGCGCACTCAAGCACGGTTGTAGGAAGCTCGTGACCGACAATAAGAATGGTCTTATTTTTATGCTTGCGGTCTACATCCAAGAGAAAATCATAGACGCGTTTTTTAACATCCATATAGTGTTCCCCCCGCGGGGGGCGCACGGAAAATCTATTCATCGGATCGTTCCATCCGCCCCATTTTTGAAACACATTTATATTCTGCCCATTAAATACGCCTCCGCCCAGCTCTCTCAATCGTTTATCAAGTTTTATCGGAACGCCCAGTTTTTCAGCGACAATTTCCGCGGTCTGCCGCGTTCTCAAAAGATCGGAGGCGTATATAATATTTATCTTTTCTTTCTTTAATCTTACGGCTTGTTTTTTTACGTGTTCCATCCCTTCCCGCGTCAGCGGGCATCTAAATTTTTCCGGCCAGGAAGCAATGCGATTATTTACCTGCCGCAGGGAATGCCCGTGGCGCATAACAAAATACTTGTTGCGCGTGAAACTCTGACGCTCCAGATCTTCTTTGCCGCCGATGACTTCGTGCTTGCCGCATTGCTTGCATTTCCAAATGGGCAGGGGCGTACCCCAATATCTCTCGCGGGAAAAAGCCCAGTCTTTTACTTCTTTTAACCACTCGCCAAAACGCCCTTCCCTAAGATAGGCCGGAACCCAGTTTATTTTTTGGTTGTTTTTACTAAGCTGGTCCTTTAATTTGCTGACGCGCACAAACCAGCTTTCTTTCGCGTAATAAAGAAGGGGCGAGGAACACCGCCAGCAAAACGGATAATCATGCTCATATAATTCTTCCTTAAAAAGAAGGCCGCGTTTTTTAAGATCTTCTATAATGAGCGGGTCGGCGTCTTTCACGAACATTCCCGCCCATTGTTTAACTTCGGCATTGAAGCGTCCGTCGCTGTCCACCGTTATTAAAACCGGCAGGTTATTATTTTTCCCAACCTCCATATCGTCTTCGCCGAAAGCCGGAGCAATATGCACCAATCCGGTACCCTCTTGGGCTGAAATAAAATCGCCGGCAATAACAAAATACGCTTTTTTGCCGAGCTCCGCTACGGGGAATAACGGCTCATATTCCACGCCCAACAAATCTTTACCCTTGAATTCTCCAATAACTTCGCATCCCCCTCCCAATACAGCAATACGCTCTTTCGCCAATATCAAAACCTCGCTATCTTTTTTGGCGCTAACATAGATTAATTCCGGCTTAATCGCTACCGCCGCATTCCCGGGCAACGTCCATGGAGTAGTCGTCCAAACAAGCAAATAAGAATTTTTGAATTTTTCGTTTTTCATTTTTAATTTAACGTAGATTGCCGGCTCTTTTACCGTTTTATACCCCAAGGCGACCTCATGCGAAGAAAGAGCCGTCCCGCATCTCGGGCAATAGGGAACAACTTTGTAATCCTGATATAAAAGCCCCTTATTCCAAATCTGCTTTATAATCCACCACAAGGTTTCAATATAGTCGTTTTCGTAAGTAATATAGGGATGCTCCATATCCAGCCAAAAGCCAATTCTTTCGGTTAATTTTTCCCATTCTTTTTTGTACTGCCACACCGATTGCTTGCATTGCGCGTTAAATTTTGCAATGCCGTGTTTTTCTATTTCTTTCTTGCTTTTCAGGCCGAGTTTTTTTTCTATCTCCAGCTCCACGGGCAGACCATGCGTGTCCCAACCGGCTTTGCGCAGAACCCTAAAGCCGCGCATTGTTTTATAGCGGCAAACGACATCCTTATACACCCTAGATAAAACATGGTGAATACCGGGCCGCGCGTTGGCCGTCGGCGGACCTTCGTAGAAAACAAAATCACGAGCTCCGGCTCGTTGCTTAATGCTCTTTTCGAAAATTCCATTTTGCTTCCAATATTTCAGAATTTTGCGCTCTAATTTTGGAAAATTTAATTCCATATATTGGTTAATTTTAGCAGATTTTAAGCAAAAGAAAAGAGCCGCGCATGACACGGCTCTTGTTTATTTAGGCCTTTAATCAGTATGTCTCCTCCATAAATTCAGCTATTTGGTCTAAGTGAACCTTCTCAACCAAAATTCCCTTGGGAGCGTATATCAATTCGTCGGCCGCCCAAAGAATGGTCGGCTTCATCTCTCGGCTTACCCCCGTTATTCCCATCAGAACCCGATTGAGATTATCGTTAATCCGCAGGGTATTTATCTTAATCGGGGCGACAATTTTGCCATTTTGGATTAAATAAGAATCGGCGGTCAGGGTTCCGGTGAAGTCGCCCGCTCTTAATGCGTGAACAGGGTAGGTGTACCAAAGCCTCCCAACTAAAATCCCTTTTTCAACCCGCTTAACTAACGTTTCAAAATCCTGGGCTCGAGAGCTCTCAAATAAAACGTTGGTGCCCGAAACGCCGGGAAGCGCGCTAAAACTCCTGCCGCCGCCTCGAGCAAATCTAAAGCCGTTCCGAGGAACTATCGCTTTCTGCCATTCTCTGGGATCAACCCCAAGCTTCTCTCTGGCCTTGGGATCAATTAAAATTCTTTGGCTCTCATACCAATTCGCCAGAAGCCCGACAAGCATCCCGTCTTTAATCAAAACGGTTTCTCCGGTTGGCAATCCCTCGCAGGTAATGCCCTTGGAACCAATTAAGCCCGGGACATTGCCCTTATCTGTCATTGTCAAAAAATCAGACGCGACCTGCTTACCAAGTTTACCCATAAAAGGCGACTGCTGGGCGTAAAAACGGGACAGAGCGCAGGACTGAAGAACCAGCTGAAAAATTTCAGCAGTTGGCTGGGGCCCTAAAATTACGGTATAATCGCCGGACGGCACGCGAACGCCGTTGATAGAGCCGACCGCGTTTCTGGCCGCCTCTCTGCCGGCTTCATCGTCCAATCCTTTGAGTTTTGAATAAACAGCGTAGCCGCTCCCCTTGGCCTCTTTTTGTTCAACCATAGCCGTAAGATAAGCCATAGCCATAGCTGATTCATCGCTTTGAACTTCCGGCATCTCAAAAGAACCGACTGCCATTCTCTCTTGGAGAATGGTCAAATCTCCGCCAACAATTAACCCCAGATCCTGCAACTTGGTCCCAACTCCTTTTAGCTCATCGGCTCTTTCAAAAACATCTATGGCTCCGTCTAAAATTCTCCAGCCGGCAATAACTAAATCGTCATCTTGAATGCGCATAACTCTTGGGTCGTGATAGTTATAAAGGGTTCTTTTCTCTCCGGTTGGACGGGGCAGGCAAGAAAATTCTGGGTCAAACACCGCTCCCTCTCTTGCTTTTTTAAGAGCGAGTTTTACTCCCTTCAAAGACAAATCTCTTTCCTCTGAACCAAAACCAACTTTTCTTCCCTCGGGCGTGTTAAAAATTGCCTGAATGCCTATTCCATAATCCTCTGTTGACTTTGGCTCCTCCAAACCATTGCACGGGATATGAGAGCTATAATTTAATCTTGCCCACAACCTGCCGTTTGCCGAAACAAAAACCTGGGCCGACTCAATATCCTCTTCGCTCCTCAAGAAGGCCAGCGCTCTCTCAACCGCTTTTTTCAGTCCTTCAACTTTCTTCATCTTGAACCCCCTACCAATCTGGCGCGCGATCTCAAGGTTGGACCGCCATTGCCGAGTCTTTTAACTTGCATGGGTTGGCCCTTTCCGCAGTTAAAAATCGGGTAAAGCCTGAAATCGTTCCCAACCGCGTCAACGCTCATTAAATAATCTTTGCTGTTTGCCATTATTCCGCCGTCCCTAAACATTTCGCCAAGCTCGCCGTTTCTAATTTCAAAAACCTTCCGGGCCGTAATGCGGAAATTCTCCCGGCTTTCGGAAATAGAAGGAACGCGCTGACCGACCAAATAATATCCGCGCTCAATTTCTTTGATGATTGCTTGAGGATTGCGATCTCCTTTGGCAAAAACGGTGCTGGACATTCTAATTAGGGGAACCAACGAAGCATCAGCGGCCTTGTAGTGAGCGTTGGGTTCTACGCCCAAAATGGCCGCGGTTTGCCGAGAATTCATGAAGCCAACGAACATTCCCTTATCAATATGCATTACCTTTTTTGCCGGAGTTCCTTCATGGTCGTATTTGTAGTGTCCGTAACCTGGCAGCAAAGGATCGGAATAAGCCGAGACAAGAGGCGAAGCCACTTGTCGGCCAAGCATATTTTCTTTAAGATTTCTTAAAAACCAGGTTCTTCCGGCGTAAGCGGTTTCCATCTTAAGGCCTCTGTCCAATTCGCTGGGATGGCCGATAATCTCATGGACCAAGAGGGTATTGTAATGGGGATCTGTCACCACTATGACTTCCTTGTCCAAAGTAGGACAAGGCTTGGCCGCAGAAAGCAAAACACTCTCTAAAGCTAAATCCAGGGAAAAATCCATAAAGGACTTGGACTGGATAAATTCTTCGCTGATACCGTCTGTCAAAATTTCAAAACCTCGCTGATGCCCCAGGTAGTCATAGTGTGTCTGGCTTGCCCCTCGGTCATCTTGGGCAACCACCAAACAAAGACCTTGAGTAAGAGCGTAAGCTCGGTCAATATTGGCCCCTTCCGAACTCAAGAAAAGCTCTCGGGCCAGAAAGGTCTCGGCTATAACTTCATTTAATTTGACTCTCGGGTCTGAAGAACTAACGGCCCTTGAAATTCCCTTGGTCAATTTAACAATTTCTTCAAGCGAAACATCGAGCGGATTAACTTTATAAACCGCCGGAATAACATCTTGGCAAACTTTTATTTTTGCCAGCGTAGTGCTCCACAAAGATTCTCCCAAAGAACCCCAGCTGGTTTTTCTATCGCTCTTAAGTCCGGCGCTGACCACAGCCCTTTGATGGGCCTTCAAAATCCCCTCTCGGATAATACGCGGGATATTATTGACATCTACTGCTCCAAGCGTCTGGCCAAAATAGCCGGGGGCAAACATCCGTTTTCCGGCGATTACCCTCGCTCCATAAGATAAACCGTAGTCGCGCATGCTGGCTTTCATCATTCCGTCTTGAGCCACCGCCGCTTGGCCCTCGCCAACTTCTACCCTCAAATCAATATACTGGCAATCTGAAAGGCCAGTCTTTAATTGCCGCACCAAATCAAACAAATCTTCCTTGATTCTTTCAATCAGCTCAACGGTTATTCTTTGCTTTCGCATCTGCTTGTAACTTTATAGGATGGAGGTTTGCCCGTCAATGAAATATGGTAACTAGAAACCCCCGAAAAACGGGGGTTTACTATATTACCGCCAGGAACCCTTGCTTTCCAATCCACTGTGACGCAGCATTTTTATTTCCTTCATCATATTGTTGGCTAACGCTTCAAGCCGCCACGAAAAACCATCAACTTCTTTGCGGAATACTTCGCTTAGATTTTGCAGCAGCCATTCAAGCGGAGGGCACTGATTAACCCGACTGGAGATAAAATTGCAGGCAACCTTAGCGTACGGAGCCACGTGCAGCCCCATGTCTGAAAAATCAGCCATCAAAGTCGCGCCGACTCCCCCTTCTTCAAGCTCATAATTTACCAGTATGCCGACGGCCTTGCCCTCAAGTAAACATCCTTTGTTTTCCAAAACATCCAGCTTTTCCAGAAAAGCAACTGCGGGCGAAGCCGGCAAACGCCAGTGAACGGAAACTGCCAATATAAATCCGTCGGCGGCCAAAAGTTCATCAAACAAAAATTCGGTGTCTGCATTTACGTAAGGCGGCTGATTCTCCTTGCCGTCTTTGGAATATCCTCCACGCGGCGGAAAAATCTCCAAATCCACCAAGTGGATAATTTTTGCTTTTCCGCCATGCTTTTCCACGAACTGCAACGTTTTTTTAAGGTTACGCGCAGTGGTGCCCTCGCGAGTTAAAGAAGCGTTAATGCCGATGATAAGCGGACGGGAAATTTTATCATCGTCTTCGTCCTTTACCATGAAGAAACCTCCTTAAGATATTGCTAGTTTCTCATATTCCAGACCAGAGCCATGCCCTCCTCTTATATTTTTAAGGTTCTTCTGTCTGCGTTATATTACTTCTCTGGCGCCCTTTGTCAATGGTTTCTACATTTTCTCGGGAGCCGTAATGCCCATTAACTTCAGGGTATTTCCTAATACAGCTTTGGCGGCTAAAAGTAAAGAAAGACGCGCCTGAGTTCGTTTTCGGTCTTCGGTTAATACCCGGCAATCGCGATAAAATTGGTGAAAAGATGTTGCCAAATCTATGGCGTATTGCGGCAGTCGCTGTACTTGATAATCCCTTGAGATGTCCTCAATGATTTCGGGCAGACGGATAAGCTGTTTGATAAGGGCTAATTCGCTGGGGTGGGTTAAAGATTTAAGATTTATTTTGGATTTTGCCTGCCCGCCGAAGCCTTGCTCGGCCTTCGTAGCCACTTCGGCGAAGGAGGCGCGTAGGCGGGAATTTTGGTTTTTGGACTTCGCAAGGATACTGCATATTCTGGCATGCGCGTATTGCACGTAATAAACCGGATTTTTCTCTGATTGTTGTTTTGCCAGGTCCAAATCAAAATTCAGGTGGCTTCCGTAACCCCTCATTAGGAAAAAAAATCTCGCCACATCTAAACCGACTTCATCCAGCAATTCGTCTATTGTCACGTATATCCCCGTCCTTTTGGACATCTTAACCTCTTTGCCATCCTCCAGAAGATGAACCAGTTGCATAATAATCGGCTGCACGCTTTCCTTGTCGTATCCGAGCGCCTCCGTCGCGGCTTTTATCCGCGGCACGTAACCGTGGTGTTCTGCGCCCAAAAAGATTATCAGACGTTTAAATCCTCGCTTAAATTTGTTATTGAGGTAGGCAATTTCTGACAAAAAATAGGTATTTCCTTCCGGACGCTCCTCTGTTTTTTTGTGCAACACCCTATCTTTGTCGTCGGCAAACTCTTGTTTTGATTTAAACCAAATCCCGCCTTCTTTCTCTTCTGTTAACCCTTTTTTTGACAATAATTCTAATGCCTTTTTGTCTTCCTTGTTTTTGTATAGGTCGCTTTCAAAAAACCATACATCGTAGCTTATACCCATTTTAGCGATTGTCTTTTTGATTTCTGCGATAATGAATTTCGTCGCCCGTTCCGCGTCACGAATTCCGCGTTTTTGCAATGCATTTATGTAAATATTTTTGTACACCGGCGTTTCCTCGGGATTAAGAGAATGTTCAAGAAAATAAACCTGGCGCCCTTTGTCATTCACATAATATTCTCTTGTTGTTTTATGCCCCGCCGCCGCTAAAATATTGGCGAGAACATCGCCGCAAAAACCTCCTCTGGCGTTGCCGACGTGCAGGGGCCCCGTTGGGTTTGCCGAAATAAATTCCACATTAACTTTTTCTCCGCGCCCGATGTTCACTTGCCCGAATTTTTCTTTTTGTTTTAAAATTTCGGCGACCTGTTTTTGCAAAAATTCTTTGGATAAAAAGAAATTCACAAATCCCGGCTCCGCCGCCGCAACTTTTCCAAACATCTTTTCATTTCTCACTTTGAGTTTTTCGCTTAATAAGCTCGCAATCTCCGTGGGGCTTTTTTTGATAATTTTAGACAGCTGAAAAGCCATGCTTATGGAATAGTCCCCATGAGAAAAGTCTTCCGGACGCTCAACTAAAATCTCCGGCATTTCAAATTCCGGCCAAATTTTTTCTTTTTGCAGGTCTTTTATTGTTTTTCGCACCAGTTCGGCGGTTTGTTCCCGTATCATTATTCTTACTTTATCTTATCTTTTATCAAACTTAAAGCGTCGCGCCCCAAATAACGCCGGCGCATATTTTAGGAATAAATGCAAAGGCGAGGTGCATCACCTCGCCTTTTTGCGCAAAAAGTTATCTTAAATCCAGCTGCATGCCGCGCAAAACCGTACCTTCGGGCACCCTAATCTCCGCGCGTGGCTTGCCCGCGCGACGAATGCCCCAAAGAGTTGTGCTACTATCTTGTGTGTATCGCAGCATAACAGCGTCCTCGCGCGGCTCCTCATAAAGCTTTGTTCTTTCCGGATCGGCGGTGCCTAACTCAATACTGCCGTCCTCGGCTCGGTGGTAATATACGTACTGAAACTTAGAGTTAATTGAACCCGACCCAAGAAAAAACCGTCCCTGCACGCCGTTGAAATCATTCAGGGCCATCAGCTCCGACCGGCTCTGCAAAGTATACGGCGGCGAAGCCATAGTCAGTTGGCCTAGACCCGAAGCCGCGCCCAACCCCGCCGCGCTGAGGGAAAGAGCAAATATCAGTGAGGACAAAACGGTCAAAAACGTGTCCCTCGCGCCTTGCGCAAAAAGATAACCCGCGATCAACCCCAACAGAATGAACATTGCTATTATCAGCATTTCGCGCCTCCTTTTTCGGATTTTAAGGTAACTACTGAATCTTACCACATTCTGGCCGGGTATGTCAAGGGCTTGCACAAGTTTGTAGCCCCCGCCCTTGAGGCGCCCTGAAGGGCGGGGTAAACTAAAATTGCCATGATCGCTCTCGCCGAGAATAAAAAAGTATTTTTTGAATACGAAATTCTTGAAACCTACGAAGCCGGCATTATTCTTTTGGGCCAAGAGGTAAAGTCCATACGTTTGGGCCACGCCCAACTGGCCGGTTCTTATGTTGTGGTCAAAGAAGAAGAATTATGGTTAGTGGGAGCAACCGTGCCCCCCTATCAGCCGAAAAACGCGCCGGCGGATTATAATCCGCAGAGGCCGCGAAAACTGCTTTTGCAAAAATCAGAAATCAATTATTTGCTCGGAAAGGCCCAACAGAAAGGGTTGACTTTGGTCCCGATTAAGATGTATACTAAGCACGATAAGATTAAGCTTTTATTTGGAATAGCAAGGGGCAGAAAAAAACGGGGAAAGAAAGAATTGTTAAAAAAGCGCGCGGTTGTCAGAGAAGTTCACAGAGAATTGAGAGCAAGGGGATGATATAGCGTTGATGGAAGGCCTTTTCTAAAATATGCAGGCCGAGCCGGCCGCGGCTCGCAAATATCCGGCAAAAAAACAACTGCCAACTTTTTGGCGAAAGCTAAAGATGCTTTCACGGCTTTTGGCCGCGGAGGCGTATTAGCTCCTGCTTACGTTTAACGCGTAGGCCATCTCGCTTCTTGACCCCCGATAAAGAAACCGAGGTGTAATACAATCGGGGCGCATCCGGCTCTTTGCCCCAAGCGCCGGAGAAGACACAGGGGCTCGGACCTCGGGAGTTTCGCCCGTTTTATATCCCGCGGCCTTAAATTCAAACGGGCTAAGCCTGAAGCAATATTTTGGAATTACTTCCAGACCCGGGGGCGGTACCCGGCATCTCCACCATAATACTTTGCAAAAACGACCACCGGTCAACAATCAAATAAGAAGTCCCGAAGTGCGCGTCGTTGACGAAACGGGAAAACAGCTTGGAATGATGCAAATTCAGGAAGCGCTTCGCTTGGCTAGCGAGCGCCGTTTAGATTTAATTCAGGTTACGGAAAAGGTGGAGCCTCCGGTCTGTAAAATAATGGATTTTGGCAAATTCCTGTACCAAGAGGAGAAGAAGCGCCGCGACGCAAAACCCCAAAAAGGAGGAGAGCTAAAAATAATCCGTCTAACATATAACATTGCGCCGCACGATCTGGCGACAAGAGCCGACCAAGCGGAAAAATTTCTGAAACGGGGCGACAAGGTGCTTATTGATCTCCGCCTGCGCGGAAGAGAAAAAGCTCTTCAGGATTTCGCCCGCGATAAAATACAAACGTTCCTGGAGTTGCTAAGTTCACGGATTTCCTTTAAGATTGAGCGTGATATAAAAAGAGAGCCGCGAGGGCTTACTTTAATCGTTATAAAATCGTAAAACATCGTGAAAACAAGAAAATCGATAGCGAAACGTTTTAAAATTACCAGAAATGGCAAGATTTTGCGGCGGATGACTGGACAGGACCACAACCGGGCAAAAAAATCTGGCGCCAGAAAACGGGCGGGCCGGAAGTGGATCTTGGTATCTCCCTCGGAGGCAAAAGTACTCAAAAAATTACTGACTTACTAAATATCAACATCAAACATGAGCCGAGTTAAACGGGGTAAAATGGCGCATAAGCGCCGGAAAAATCTGCTGAAATACGCCAAGGGATTCCGCTGGGGCAGAAAAACAAAATACCGCGCGGCAAAAGAGGCGCTCTTGCACGCCTGGACGCATTCCTTCCGAGACCGGAAGAAAAAGAAGGGAAACTTCCGGCAGTTGTGGCAGGTGCAGATAAATGCCGCGAGCCGCCAAAATGGAATACCCTACAACAAGTTTATGCACGGCTTAAAAAAATCCGGAATTATTTTGGACAGAAAAATTCTCGCCCGGCTGGCCAATGAACATCCTGAAATTTTTAAGAAAATCGTTGAACAGGCCAAGAAATAACATTCTAACATTCTGCAGAATATAAGATTGCCGGTGCCCCGCGCCGATACTAAAAATCCCGCAGGCGAATCGCCTGCGGGATTTTGCATTTATTGCCGGCGCAAGAACCGATTGGCTTCGCTTAAAAGTTTCTTGGCGTTGGAAAACGTAATCTGCTCCATTGCATTTTTATAGGTCAGCCATTTATATCCCGTGTGTTCAAAAGAAAGTTTTACTTTTTTTGTTTTTGTTTCGGCTAAATAAAAAACGACGAACTTCATAACCATTTCTTTACCTCTTTTTATCTTGCCGGAGGGGGTAGTGATATATTTTTTAAAAAAATATTTCATCGTATGGCTGAAACCCGGAATAATCCTAAGGTCTTTAATCCCCGTTTCCTCAAAAACTTCGCGCCGCAATGCCTCTTCTTCGCTCTCACCTTTTTCAATATGCCCCTTTGGAAAATCCCAATGGCCCACGCCATAATGTAGCAGCAAATATTCGGTTTTATTTTTGGAATGGCGGAACACTACCGCGCCCGCTGATTTTTCCGTTGGCATGATAAAAATTAAAAACTATTTACGCGGCGCACCGTTTAATCCAAAAACCGAAAAGTGGAGAGAATTTGGTCAGCTTTTTGAGTTTCCGGAGAATTCAATAATATATTACCTTCAAGTGTAAATATTCTCCTGTTTTTTACAATGAAAATGCCACTGCGACTCACTTGATCTGGCGTACCGTCCGCATCTCTGAAAGTTTCCCGAACGATTACTTTCACTCCCGCTTGTCCGTCTACTACAACATTAGATTCATCTGTTGGAAAATTTGCGGCACCTGCAAATGCGGCGTTTAACGCATCTTCTTTAAATGTTGATATAGATTTCTCGAGTATATTTTCCGCTATAACATCAGCATACACATCCACATCTCCCGCCCCAACGGAGCCGGGCGCGCCCAAAGAAACATCTGCTATGCCCTGCGCATCAGAATATGGAGACCCTAAATCTGGTAGCCCCTCGAAAACCCACCAATCATTAGGATATTTCACCGTAAACCTTCCCTCTTTTATTTTCGTAAACATTCCACCCCGCGGTTTCATCCGCAACCTGCGCCGGTTTCGCGACCTCCGAGAATATCGTAAGCCCTGATATCTCGTTCCATATCGCCTTACCTTGCGACAAAATTATGGCGCCCGCAACAATCGCCAAAACGCCAACGATGATAATATATTTAAGATTTATTTTTCCTTGAGAAATTAAAAACATATCATTTTTTTTACTTAAGTGCTTTTAATAATTTCTCTACGCTCCACGTATTTATTATATCACTTTTTTCTGCCCAGCCGCGGCGGGCCTGGGCTATGCCATATTTCATATAGCGCAGCTGATCTTTGCGATGGGTGTCGGTATTGATTACCATTTTTACTCCGGATTCTTTTGCGCGCCGAATGTTATGGTCGTTTAAATCCAGACGCTCCGGATACGCGTCTATTTCCAGAATGGTGCCGGTTTCTTTGGCCGCCTTCAAAATCTGATCAAAATCTATCTGGTATTCATCTCTTTTTTTCAAAATCCTGCCGGTCGGATGGGCAATAATATCCACATTTGGATTTTTCATCGCCGTAATAATTCGTTTTGTCATCTCGGTTTTCGGCATTTTTAGATTGGAATGCACTCCGGCGATCACGTAATCTAATTGCGCCAACGACTCGTTCTTAATATCTATAGAACCGTCGTTCATTATATTCGCCTCGCAACCCTTCAAGACCTGAAACCTGAAGCGTGAAACGTGAAACTTTTGGTTGATTTTGTCTATTGCTTTATTCCTTCTTTCCAGCTTTTTTTCATCCAAACCGCGCTCTATTCTTAAAAACTTTGTGTGATCCGCAATGCCGATGTATTCATATCTCATCGCCCGGGCCGCTTTTGCCAGCTCCTCTATTGAATCCGCGCCGCCGTTCCAATTTGAATGCACATGCAAATCACCTTTAATATCGCCGTATCCGATGACTCGGGGCAGTTTTCCCCGCAGAGCGAATTCTATTTCTCCGTTGTCCTCCCTTAATTCCGGCGCGATAAACGGCAGACCAAGCGCTTTATACACCGCTTCTTCCGTTTCAGCGGCAATCATTTTTTTCCCGCGAAAAAGACCGTACTCGCTTAATTTCAATCCTTTATCTATGGCAATTCTTCTGGTGGCGATATTATGCTCTTTGGAGCCCGTAAAATACTGCAGGGCCGCGCCGTAACTTTTTTTCGGGACAACGCGAACGTCCATATCAAATCCGTCCCTCATTCTTACGGACGCTTTTGTGGAACCCTTACCCCAAACTTTCACAACGCCGGGCAAAGAAACAAAAAAATCCATAACTTTTGCTGGCTTGTCGCTCACTACCAAAAAATCCACATCGCCGATAGTTTCCTTTCCGCGGCGCATTGATCCGGCGATATCAATCCGCTGTACCGCTTTTAGGTTCTTTAATTTTTCCTCAACTTCTCTGGCCGAGGGCCAGATTTCGCCAAGCAAAAACCTTCCCTTGCTGCGCTTTAAAAACTCAAGGCCCTGCAGAATATTTTTTTCCGTTTTTTCGCCAAAGCCGAAAAGAGGCGCGATTTTATGGGCCTTAGCCGCATTTTCCAAATCCTTTAGATTGCGGATGTTAAGCTTCTGATATAAAACCTTCGCCTTTTTGGGGCCCATACCCTCAACTGCGCCGATCTCGTTTAGATTTATCGGGATTTTCTTTTTGAGCTGGTCATAATATTTCATGCGCCCGGTTTTTAAATACTCCTCTATATGCCTCGCAATGTTTTTGCCAACCCCGGGAATTTCTTCCAGGGCCTTTAGCCCTCCTTCGCGGTATATTTCTCCCGCATCGGTTTCCAACGTCTCCAAGGCCAAAGCGACCCTACGATATGCGTAGGGCTTGAAAGCTACTCCTTCCATTTCAAGGCGATCGGTTATTTCGTAAAAAATTTTCGCCAGCTCCTGATTGTAAGGCATTATTCTATTCTAAAGCCGCCGCGGGGTTTTGACAAAATGGCCGTGTAATGATATGCTACGGCATCAACGCAAAGTTCTTTGATAATGGAGGCGGCTGATGGAAATTTTATCGCGCGTCCTGGATAACGGCCTTACCGTATTTTTGGTTCCCATGGCCGGAACTAAAACCTTGACCGGAATGTTTATCGTCCGCGCCGGAACGAAATACCAAAATGAAAACGAGGTAGAAATCGCCCATTTCTTAGAGCATATGGCCTTTAAGGGCACGCCGCGCAGACCCAGAACCATAGACATAACTTCGGCCTTGGAGGGGATCGGCGGCAATTGCAATGCTTTTACCGGCACGGATTTTATCGCCTATTACATTAAGGTCCCGGCTCGCCATTCAAAACTCTTAATGAACGTGCTTTCGGATATAATCTTGAATCCTCTTTTCGCTCCCGAGGAAATTGAAAGAGAAAAAGGGCCGGTAAAAGAAGAACTGCTCATGGCCAAGGCCAGCCCAAGCGGGAATCTAAACTATCTTGTCATGCCGGAAATGCTTTTCGGAAACCATCCCCTAGCCGGCCTTAGGACGGAAGAAGATATAGATAAAATAAACCGGGGAACGCTCCTATGTTATTTCTCTGATCTTTTTTGCGGGCCTAACGCGGCGGTAGCCATTGCCGGAAACATCTCCAATCCGGAAACCTTCTTTACTCGACTCGGCCAAGTGTTTCACGGTCTTCCTTATCGCGTTCCAAAAAGACAAACCGTGCCATTCGTTGAAACCCAAATCGCGCCGAGGATAAAAATCGTAAATCAGGATATTCCTCAAACATTGCTGGCCTTATGCATTAAGTGTCCATCTATCCAAAGCCCTCTGCGCGGGGCCATCAATTTATTAAACGTTGTGCTCGGTTCCGGAATGAGCTCGCGGCTGTTTACAAAGGTCAGAGAACGAAGAGGTTTAGCTTATGCCATTAGAAGCGAACTTGATTTAATGGTTGACATCGGCACGTTTAGCGTATTCGCCGGCTTAAATCAGCAAAGATGGCAAGAGGGATTAAGAATTATTCTAGAACAATTAAGATTACTGCGGGATAAAGGTATCAGCAAAAAAGAACTAACCCGAGCACAAAACATGATTTTTGGGCGATTGGCGATGGCCTCGGAAAATTCTGAGTTTTTGGCCGAAAGCGTTGCTGAAAGCTGGGCTTTATTGGGAGAAGCGGAATGTCTGGAAAAAAAGATAAACCGCATAAAAACCGTTACCATTGACGACGTGCGCCAAGCCGCAAAAGAAATATTGCGGGCCGATAGAATGTGCATAGCCGTTGCCGGCCCCCACGAAGGCGAGAAAGAAACTATTCTAAAAATGCTTAATTTTTGAAAAAAAGCCCCGCGTTTTGCGCGGGGCTTTTACCTGGGAAGACGCGTAATGCGGAAAAGTCCCGAACGCGTTATGTTTACGATTTGTTTTTGCCGGATGAAATAGCCGGCGGGATATATCGAGCCTGCCCACCGGCAGACAGGCTCCGCCCGCCATAAGATATCTTAATTAAATACAATCCCGTTCTGACCAAAAAAATAAGACCGACTAGCGCGACTGAAAATTCAGCTCCTCTGATGATTAAGGCAAGGGCGGCTCCGGTCTCTCGCCCTAGACCCAAAACTCCGAAAACGAATGCCTGCAAAGCGTCGTGGCTTCCGAGGGCAGCCGGAATTGGAAAAAGCAGGGCCAGGTAAAGTGCGCCGAGCATGGAGACGGCAGACGTAAGTCCGACGCTCTTTCCTAAAAAAAATATCACCGCCAAAATTCTTATTAAATTAACCGCTCCCTTGAGAGCGGTTACGAAAAACCCCCGCCACAGCCGCCCGCTCCTTAATTGAAAAAAACGGAATACATCTTCTTCAACTTCAAGGACGTGATTTTTGCGGCTTGTTTTTTTTATGAACATTTTTACGATGCTCTGCCGGCGAAAACTTTTGAAATAAAAAGCGGCCAGCAGAACGGCGAGAAAAACAAAGGCCGCGCCCAAAAAAATGAACAGGCTTTGGGGTGGAAAACCGATCGCGGATATTAAAAATACGGAGCCGACGACAATCACAACCGCGCTCCACGTAAATTCCAAAATGCGCTCAATAACCGCCGAGGCAATCGCTTTTTCCGGCCGAACTCCGAATCTTTTGCTTAATAAATAACTTTGAAAGGCTTCTCCGCCGATAAAAAGCTGGGGGGCAAAAAAATTAATCGCGAAATAGGAAAAATCCGCCCGCCACAGATCGCGATACGGAATATCATATCCCAATGTTTTTAAAATTTCTCTCCATCTTACGGTTCCTAGTAAAATCATCAGCGCAGTAAATAATAAAATTATTATACCGCCTGGCCCCGCAAATAAAAGAAGGGTCATTTCTATCGCTTTCCGGCCGGCAAAACGCAAAACCAAACTAAACAACACGATGCCCAGAAAAAGAAAGGTCAAAAAAACAATCGTTCTCTTCATAGGTTTGTTATGTAATTATACCACCCGATTTCCCACGCAAAAATGCCGCCATTGGCGGCATTTTTGCGTTGCTGTGTTTACTATAGAAATAAGGAATTTCTATTTATACAGGGCTTTTATTCCGTTGATATCTCCCACCCCCAGATCTCTCTTTTTGGTTTCGCCGTAGGAAGCATAACCATACATCGTCTGTTCTGAACATTGACCCGTGTAAAGGTCGGCTAAGCCGGCTGAGTGACCCAATTCATGGATGGCAATGTTCTCAAAATCCATTACCGAAAAATCAACCGTAGCGTCGCCCCAATTCGGAAAATCTACATTATCAAATACCATATCCCATTCTACCAGCTCCCTACCAGATGGCGGCCCGTAAAATATGCCCCAAACAATAGTGACAGCAATGGCTCCAGGCGAAGAAACGTCTCCCCACATCATCTCGTTGTGGCCATCTGGCGCGACGGTATCCGCGCCGTTAACTACTTCAGGAGTCGTATCCTGCTCTGCAAAAACATTAAAGGCCACTTGGCTATCCCACGTTTCTAGATCTCTGGCCACAGCGCTTGTGTTAAAATCATAGACGTATGTCCAGGTACCACTAGCCGTTGCGTCGCTCACGAACTCCCAATGGCCTTGCAACGCATAGGATTCAGCAGCTTTCCACCTCGCTCCTTTAGCCAAAAAACCATAGCAGGAAGCCGAAAGATCTTTTGCCGCGCCACCCGAACGCGCATAGCCGTTCTTGTAGTGAATAATTGCGAATCCTTGGACCTCCCTGCCGCTGGACGGATCTCTCGCAAAGCCAAGAGACACGATGGCGTCGGAACTGTCTACGGCGACATCGGGCACAACTACCGTGGCTACAGGCTGGCCTGTGTGCAAATTCACCACGTTAGCCGGCCGCATTGTTGGAACAGCTAAAACCGGTGATGCAAAAAGCGCCAACGCGGTAGCGGCGGCAAAACCAGTTTTCGTTAGATAAACGATCTGCATAAGTTATTCATCAAAAGCCATTAAACGCGACCTTTGGTCTTATTGCTTTTACGGTGGTATTTTACCCGATAAAAATAAATTGTCAACTCGTGCTGGTAGCTGGCAGGGACGGTTTTATTATACGCAAAGTCCAGATTAATCCGTGGTGAAACGCGATAAGATTCCTCGTCTTCTCGCAACACGCAGCATCCAGGCGAAAAACAATACCGCAATCGCAAAATAGACGAAATTGAGCGCCGTAGTTAAAATGATCTCGTTGAACGGAGGGGCGTGTCCGGCCAAAACCCCTCTCATCCCTTCAAATAAATGGGCGGTCGGCAGAAAAAAAGCTATTTTCTGCAAAAATGCCGGTAGCACATCAAGTGGATAGAACACCGCGGATAACGGCTGAAAAAGCACGGGTACGGACCATGCAAAAATATCAATAGAAGGTCCGAAGCGCACAAGAAGACCTACGATAAAAATGCCCAAAGCCCAACCGAAGAAAAAGATATTAAAAATAAATGGAAGCAGATAAAACCCGAGGGCCGCGATGTTAAGCCCGTACAGCAAATATGCCAGGAAAAACGCGAAAAAAAATGCGACCAGACTTTGAGCGATGCTCAAAAGTATTAGCCCTAAGAAAAACTCCCGAATGGTTATAGGGGCGATAAAAATATTCATTATGTTGCGCGTCCACACATCCTCAAGGAAAGATACCGTAACCGTCTGCTGGACTCTCGTGAACAAATCCCAAAAAATAAGCGCGCCCAGAAAAAATAAAACAAAATTTAATTTTAAATCCGGGGCGCTTATTTGCTGCAGCCAAACGGTAATAAAGCCCCACAAAAACAGCTCCAGCGTGGTCCAATAAAAAAGACTCAGGCCCCTGTGCCAGCTCTGACGGATAAGATAAAAATTGCGGAGAAAAATACCGGATATGCGCCAAAAATTCATCTTTGTTGTTTGGTGTTTACGGGCCAATCGCTAGATGCCCTTCGCTGCAAGGTTGATAAAAATTTCCTCCATGTCTTGTGTGCCAAATTGCGTCCTTAAGTCGGCAGGCGTACCGTTGGCTAAAATTTTTCCGTGATGGATAAAAATTACCCTATCGCATACCGCTTCAATTTCCCGCATATTGTGCGACGTCCACATTATCGCCGTTCCCAGCGCTTCCTGCTGTTTTTTAATTATTTTCCGGACTTCAGCGGCAACCGAGGGATCTAAAGAAGCCGTCGGCTCATCTAACAGCAAAATTTTGGGGTCGTTGATAAAGGCTTTTGCCAAATTTAATCTGGCCGATTCTCCGGAAGAAAGCTTGCCTGTCTTTTGTTTGACGAATTTTTCAAGATGAAACCTAACCAGTAATTCTCCAATTTTCTTCTTTGAAGGTTTTTGTCCGTAAAGCATTGAAAAAATCGTGAGATTTTGCTGCACCGTTAAGTTTCCCGGCAAAAAAACCTGGGCTCCCACAAAATTAATGTGTCCTAAAATATATTCTCTGGCCGAATTAAATTTTTTTCCGAGAATTTCAATTTCTCCGGCGGTTGGCGACAATAATCCAAGGAGCATATGAATGGTGGTGGTTTTTCCTGCGCCGTTCGGCCCGACAAAGCCAACAGTCTCGCCCGGATAAATATCAAAAGAAATATCGTCCACCGCAACGACCTTATCGTAAACTTTTTTTAAATTTGTAACCCTTACTGCGGTTTCCATGGCGCGTTAAAAAAGCGTTTTTTGACTTACGGCGTCCTCTTTCTTTTCTTTGGAAAAAATCTTGACCTTGCCGTACACGCCGTCATATCCCGGCTCCACCCCCACTCTTCCCTCTCGAACGCTGATAATACCTTCGGCGACCTCGGGCAAAGCGGCCGCCCGCAATTGTTCGGGTATAGCCTGCAATAAAACATTGAATTCGTTCACGAAAGATTTTATCAATTTTTGATACTCCTGCTCCACCTGTTTGGTTCCGACGCCGATCCCGAAAGCATCGGCTATTATTTCTTCAAGGGGCACCAAACTCCTAAAAGGAATGGCGCTTTCCGGCCGGAACCCTTCGGGACGGTCAGCGAGTTCCTCCACGCGGCTCAACACGCCGATAGTAAGCGGCCTCTTGCATTTGGGGCAGATATTTTTATGCTTTTTCGTTTCCTCCGGCGGCAAGCTTACGCCGCACAAACGATGGCCGTCATAATGATATTTTCCTTCCTCCGGAAAAAACTCAACAGTGTACAAAAACTTTTCTGGGTTTTTATTTTTGATTGCGTTTGTTATCGCGGAGTAATTAAGTTCCGCATCAAAAACATTGGCCTCTCTCCCAATTTTTCGCGGAGAGTGCGAATCGCTGTTTGAAATTAAAGTAATTTTGTCCAGCGCGGAAAGCCGCCAGTTCATCTGGGGGTCCGAAGACAAACCCGTTTCAATGGCGTATATATATTTTGAATAATCGTCAAAACATTCTTCTATGGAATTGAATCCCGATTTGGACCCGAAAATGCTGAACCACGGGGTCCACGCGTGACAGGGAACCACCAAACAATCCTCTGAAGCATCAAGCGCGATTTTCAGGGCTTCTCTTGCATCCAAACCCAATATCGGCCTTCCGTCCGCCTTAAGATTCCCTATCCAACCCAAACGCACGTTTATTTTTTCCACGGCCTCAAAAGAGGGGGCGAAAATAAGTATATGTATTTTGCGCACCCGTTCTTTTTTTGAATAAATGCAGCTTATCTCGCTCGTAAGAATAAAACGGGTCGGCGAATCTGATTTTTTTAACCTAAAAAGCCCGGCTTCAGCAGGCTCAAGTTTCTCTTTCAAAATACGAAACCACTCGGGATGCGTAAAGTCTCCCGTCCCCAAAACTTTAATTCCTTTAATCTTGGCCCACTTATCCAGCGATTCCAAATCCATATCCTTACTGGTGGCTCTAGAATATTTACTATGAATATGGAAATCAGCTGTAAATTTCATAATAAATAAAAGCGCTTTTTAATTCTATCAATTTCTAGAAAAATGGAAAGGGCGGAAATAAAAATGCGACGTAGCTTTGCCGCGCCGCATTGCAGACCAAAAACATTCCGGGGCTATCTTACGAAAACCAATTTGATATTCAGTGCTTTGGCCGCGTCCCAAAACCCCTTAAAAAATGGCGCATTTCTGTCGTTCTCTGAAAGTTCTCCATGTTCTGGATTTGGCACCAACAGCAGGTTTGTAACTAATACCATAGGAATCGGATCTTTTATCTGACGGTCCTTCTTGCACCATTCCTCTTTTACTATCTTTCGGAAATAGGTCGTATGCATAAGCTCAAACAAACCAAGATATGTTTTCATCTTCTTTCTCAGCGCGCCGGACCTTTCTCTAAACCAGAATACAAACAAAATTGCGCGTTCTCCCTGAATCGCGGCAAAACAGGCCCTGTTTGCTACTCCGGGAATTTCTTCGATCTGGTAACCCGCTCCCTCAAAGCTCGTTTTCATTGCATCAAGCCACAAAGAATGCAAATCGGTAACATATCTTGGCTCAACGTATGGTTCCCAGACAATACTATCAAACATACAAATCCTCCCCAAAAATGAGCTAATGTCAACTTATCAAAAAAAGGGAGTGCTGTCAAGTAATATCCTTTAAAGATGCCTACCCTTTCAAGAGCTTGGTCCCCACTCCCGCGATCTGGCCTCCGCCCAAAAACAAAAGCCATGCAAAAATGGACCAAACAGTTAAATTAAGCATTTTAGGCACCGAGTCTGCCGGCAAAATTCCTTGAAGCTGTTGAGGGCAAAAATTGCTTAACCGGGTTAAGCAATTTTTGCCAGTTTTATGATTTGTAATTCGTGATTTTAACGTAAAAAACCCCGGCTCAGCAGGCCCAAGTTTCTCCTTCAAAATACGAAACCATTCCGGATGAGTAAAATCGCCCGCACCAAGCACCCTAATCCCCTTAATATTTGCCCACCTGTCCAGCGATTCAAAATCCATATCTTTGCTGGTGGCACGGGAATATTTCGAGTGAATGTGAAAGTCGGCAACGAATTTCATTTTTTCCTTAAAGAAGCTTTGCCCCTATGACAGCGATTTGCCCTCCCCCAAATATGGCAATGCCCGCAAATATAGACCAAGAAAGAAGATTTAGAAGTTTCGGGAGCGAATCCGCGGGTAAAAATCCTTTTAATTGCTCCTGAACCGTTTGATTTAATATTTCCTGCGCCTGCGCCTGGAGATCGTTTGATTTACCGGCGGGCGCCTTAGAAATCTGCGCCGGCTCCTCGTTGAAAATTTCCGGAGCCGCAGTCTTGCCGCTGAACATCTGAAAAGAACTCCACAAAGCCCATAGAACAAGTCCGAGCCCCAATACTATTAAAACCCAGCCTATCGGTTTCTTAGCCTCCATAATATATGAGGAAAATTATTTAGAGCTTGGGCAGAGTGGCCAATAAAGACCCGACCGCCAGGGCAATAACAAAAAGAATGAATAACCAGTCAAGTTTTCCCATAGGCCCCACTTCGTTTTTAGCGATTGTTTTCACGGACAATTATATAATAGCACATTTTTGAAACCAAGGAAAGGCAAGTCCCCCCCCCGCGCGCAACCTTTCTCATTCTCATCGTACTTCAAAATCATTAAATTCTTCTGAATATTTCTGCCACGCGGATTCAATTTTTTCCACTTTCGCATTTGGCGGTCCCTTTCTGCACCGCATTATAAATTTTTTTAGCTTGTCTTCCGCCCCCTCCGCCGCGATTACTACCGTTCCGTCTAAATCATTTTTAACCCAGCCGACCAGGCCCAGCTCTCGCGCGGTTTGCGAAACATAATGTCTGAAAAACACACCCTGCACTTTTCCGTATATTTTTAGGGTTATTCTTTCCATCCGCCGAAAAACTAAACTATGACCTTCGGGATATATCGCGTATATTCTACGCGCTATAAACCAACCTTAAAATAAACACCCTCCAAAACGGCGCCTAAAAGAAAAATTGCCGCCAGAAAATATAGAAGAGCCGGAGGTATTCGCAGCGCATATTCGGGCTGCCGCAAATTAAACGTCTTCGCCTTTCTGAAAAGAAAAATGATTATCATCCCCTCAATCGCCCCGATAAACGCGCCGACAACCCCGATTATTTTTATGAATTCGCGGAACCCCGCCAAAAATAAAATCAGGGGAATACCGCAAACCAGCAACGCGGACATAATTCGCGGAATACGATAATCATAATGCAGGGCATTTTTAAGATAATTGCCTAGCACCAGAAAAGAAGCCGCAACGGCCGCCGCGCCGAAGACGGACCCAAGCACAACGATTTTTCCGCCAAGAGCGGGCAAAAGACCCGTTAATGCGTCTTTAGAAATACCGGCTCCGCTGGCGCCAATCACGGCGGCTGTGAAAACGAAATACAGCAAAGTAGCGGTTAGCGCCGACCAGATAATTACTTCTTTCAATTTAGCGCGTTCCTCCCGGGTTTTCAGGATGGCGGCGGCTTCCGGTATCGCCAGCCAGCCGGCGAATGCAAAAAGTAAAACGCCGTATGGCAAAAAAACATTCGCCGCATCAAACAGGGGCGCAGACTGAATATTAAACTTGGGAATTGCGATAATAAAAATCAGAAAAATAATAATTATAAAAACGGCGTTCATAGCCACCTCCATGGGGGCAATCAGTTTTATGCCGCGAAAAATGAAAGTCGAAAGAATAAACCAAAAAAACAGCGCCCAATAAAAGGACGGGATGTCCCGTAGAGGTAAAAAAATGTTTCGCATAAATTCGCCCCCGATAATAATATAAACCAGCAGCGCCCCGACTATTCCGATGACATTTGAAAAGGTCGCCAATATTTTCCAGCGCGATCCAAGATAAATTTGGGCATAGCCGATTAAACGATGGTGCCCGTCCGTCCTTAAAACAACCTCGCCAAAAAGAATATGCAGTAAAAGCACCGCGCCGCCCAGCAAAATAAAATAAAAAAGGCCGGGAATAATCCCGGCCCGGAAAATCACATAAGGTATGGCAAATATTCCGGCGCCGACCGTTGTCCCCACGATAATGGCGAAAGCAAAAAGATATTTTTGGTTCTTCTGCCAAATTTTTTTGAGCATTTTTAGTCTTCCAGCCGTTTGCTTTTGAATAATCTTTCTTCAATAAGCCGCAGACCGGCCAAAACGGTTACTACAAGAAAGGCAGTAAAAAGGGCCAAAGAATACAGCTGAAGTCCTATGGCCGATCCGATCGCGGCCGTCACCCACAAACCCGCCGCCGTGGTAAGACCCTCAATATGATCTTTGCGAAAAATTATAACTCCTGCCCCGAGAAAACCGACGCCCAATACAATCTGCCCTATAATGCGCGAGGGGTCATAGCTTATGGTTGAACTGAACGCCCGAACGGACTCAAATCCTATGAGGGTGAAAACCGTTGAGCCCAAACAAACCATTGTGTAGGTTCGCAGGCCGGCTTCTTTGCGGCGAAATTCGCGCTCAAGGCCGATAAAAGATCCCAGAATTGCCGCCAGTAAAATCTGGAAAAACGGCTCTATTGACGCAATAAAATCCCAAATCATAATTAATAACCGCTGACTAAATTAAACTGTTTTATCTTAAAGACCGCCCCGTACTGCTAAAAGGCAGGGCCGGAAATTTTGTCTTTAAAATTTTAAACTTTATACACTTTGTACCCTTCCCTGACTTTCTGAGCCACTTTTAATCCAACGGAATCTCCCGGCTTGGCTTTTTCCACTTTTTCGTGCTCCACCTCCATGGAATCCACCGGCTGATTAAAATCCGTTTCTCCGCCGACTATGCGGATGGTGTCGCCAACCGACAGACTGTCGGAAAGCTCCAAAACCGCCACGGCTATATGACTGAAATAATGCGTAACTTTGCCTATAAGTTGTCCCTCTTCTGGCATATGATCTTAAAATATAGCGAGCGGAGCTAGATATACCCCGCCAGGCTATAATAAAAATTTATGACGAACGAGGCCAAAACGACCTTTGATCCTATTTATTACAGTATAGCATATGGGGGGGCTAACTACGGCTTAACAACGACTTAATGCTGTTGGTTTATGCTTGTCTGTGTTGATTTTGCTCGTTTTAGCGGCCTCGTCCACCCCCTCAAGCGCATTTGATGCCTGTAAAACATTGCAGCCCGGTGAGACTTGGTCATTCAAGTTTGGGGCCAAGGGCGCCTGGAAATATCACAATCATACTAGCGCGACGCAGTTCGGAGAGATTATCGTAACGGAATAGACAAACGTTGTCTCGCCGGGATAAACAAACAAGCGCGCCGTTTAAACGGCGCGCTTGTTTTTAGTGTGGAATTATACAACTCTGCTCGAACATTTTTTGAACGAAACAACTGATTGATTGCCGCGCTTCGCGCGGCAGAACCGAAACTGAACGCTCGGGCGGGCAAAAAGGAAGGGGGTTGGGGGGGGAAGGAATTTTTGCCCGCCCTCGCTTTCGCCGCTTTTTTTTTCGCCGCCGCAATTTTTCGTACCAGTGAAACTGGCGCGCCGCCTACGCAATTAAAATAACTGATACCATTTTTCCTCGGAAATCTTTATCAATTTTTCAACTGCTGGAGTATTGTATATCAATTCAATTTTATTGGTAACATCTTTCAGTATTCTATTCGCTAAAGATTCTGTTGGAATTTCAAGTGGATATATTTGCGGTTGAGGAATACTCTGTGGTTGTGTTTGAATTGGAAAAGCACCCGTAGCTGGTTGTTGTTGAACTTGCTGATTTGGAATTGGTTGAATTTCAAAAAGTGGAATTTCTTTTTGACACTTTTTGTCAGAAATTGATCTTATTATCACATCTAAATATTGAGCTTGCGAAAAAAATCTACTAATTAAATCTATATGCGATTCTTTTAAATCTTTAACAAACAAATCAATATTTTCATGCCAACTATTGGTGGGCAATAATTTATCAGACAAACTATAATTGCCACTGGCTTGCGTTCTGGCATTTCTAATTATCTGTTCCGCATATCTGATTTCTTGCAAAATCAGTTTTGCCGCCTTTCTTTTTACATCTTGTTTTTGCTTGTTATATGTCCAAATAGCGACAGAGCCAACAAGCAGGGTTATAAATCCTACATAATCATTTA
>Ga0075985_114_pt1 | contig 40630 bp, 41 predicted proteins | sample RifGroA2_FD_68003 | JGI IMG/M metagenome (GOLD analysis project Ga0075985, IMG submission 68003) | Parcubacteria bacterium GW2011_GWA2_47_9 | reverse complement strand
AACATTGATGTTCCCCAGCATGATGGGCGGTTGCGCATAGAGGATGTCTGGTTGGATCCTCCCTGCACGGCTAACCCCAAGGCTATATACGCAATCAAGAAAGCGGAGCTCATAATTATCGGCCCCGGCGATCTTTTTTCAAGCATCGTGCCCAATTTTTTAGCCAACGGCATCCCGCAGGCGATTAGGGAAAGTCGGGCCAAAAAAATATATGTATGCAATTTGATGACGAAGTTCGGGGAAACTCATGGCTTTTCCGCCGCGGACTTCGTTGAGATTATTGAAAAATATCTGGGACAAGATGTTCTGGATTTAGTTATTCTCAATAAAAAGAAGCCTCCAAAAGATCGCATCACGCAGTATGAAAAACAGGGGGCGCAATTTGTTAGTTGGAAAAAAGAAGATTTCCGTTCCAGAAAATTTACGGTCGTTGAGGAAAATCTTTTGAGCAAGAAAGGATTTATCCGCCATGACCCCGCCGCGCTGGCGAACGCCATTTTGAAACTTTTGTAATAATATGAAAAACATTACCGCTCTTATTCTGGCCGCCGGAAAATCTTCAAGATTTTGGCCGCTAAATACTCGTCACAAGTCACTTTTTAAAATTATGGGCAGGCCTTTGATTTGGTACACGTTGGAAGGATTGCGGCGTGCGGGAATAAACGATATAATTATTGTTCAGGGAAAGCAAAAAGACGTTGAAACCGAACTCAAGCCCTTTTCTTTTTTCGGGATGCGGATTAAATATATTGTGCAAGCCGAGCCGAAGGGTATGGGCAACGCGATGTGGCAGGCGAGAGCGTATCTTAAAACTTCATTTCTGGTTCTGAACGCCGAAAGAATTGACGCGGGAGAGATATTAAAAAAGACAAAAATTATCGCGGCCGGAAAGGCTCCGGCGCTTCTGGGCCAAAAAACAAATAACTCCGAACTTTACGGAATCTTCCGCCTGAAAGGAAATAGGGCGCTGGAAATTATTGAGAAGCCGCAAAAAGGAAAAGCGCCCTCGGATATTCGCGTCGTGGGAATTTATTGGCTGGAGCCCAAATTTTTTCAATATTACGCGAAAGTCAAAAAGGAAACATACGATTTTGAAATGGCACTTTCCGAGTATATGCGGGCTGTTACGGTGAGAGTCACGATACTGGATCGTAAAAACGGAGAAATTCTATCTTTAAAATATCCGTGGCATTTATTTAAGTTTGAGAAATATCTTTTTGACAGGGAGTTGAAGCCGCACATATCCAAAACCGCTAAAATCGCGAAAAGCGCCGCGATTGAGGGACGGGTGTATGTCGGTGAGAGAACCAGAATAATGGAAAACGCGGCAATCAAGGGCCCATGCTATATTGGAAACGATTGCCTTGTCGGCAATAATGCCCTGATAAGGGATTATGCCGATTTGGAAAATGGCGCGGTGGTCGGGGCTAACGGCGAACTGACCCATTCCGTATTCCAAGAAGATGTTCACTGCCATTCCGGATTTTTCGGCGATTCAATTTTTGACAGAAATTGCCGCGTCGGGGCTGGGACGGTAACGGCTAATGTAAGGCTGGACAGAGGCCGCATAAAACCGTATATTGATAAGGAAAAAACTGACAGCGGCCTGGATTCGTTGGGCGCTATTGTTGGCGAAGAAGCTCATATAGGAATTCATACGAGCTTTATGCCTGGCATACTGGTTGGCGCTAACTGCGTCATTGGGTCTAGCACCGTTGTTCGGGAAAATGTTCCGGAAAACACCCTTTTATACAGCGAGTTTACCCAGCAGAGCAAAAGGAGGAAGTAATGCGCCGCTGTATGCGATGCGGGCGAAAGATACAAGAGAGCGGTATCGGCAACCGAATCAAAATGGCGGGAAAGGAAAATTATTGGCGCTGGATCTTCCGCCATATTAAACAGTTCTTTTCACTCATTCGTCACGGATTTATTAAACCCGAAACGGAAGGATTTATAGAACTCTGCGATATATGTTATGAAGATTTTATTTCCATACTGGCTTTTTGGATACAAGTCAGCAAAGAAAATGTTTTGTCAAAGCTGGGCGCGAGAGGCACGTACACTATATAGAAGAAGGCGGTGACTTTTTTGCCACCGCCTTTTTGTTTTCATCGCGGTGCGCCGGACGAAGCTTTACAGCAAGCAGATTTTGGATATGGGGTGCAGTATTTTATAATGACAACATGAAGCGAAGGATTCCAGGTATAAATTTTGTCATCGGGGTTGACGGCGGCGGAACCAAGACGGTGGCGGTGGTCGCAGACGAGAGGGGAAAAATCGTTGCGCGAAAAGATGGCGGTCCCACGAATTATCACGCGGCAGGGGAGAAGTGTGCGCGCGATAACCTCAAGAGGTTGCTCGCGCCTCTTTTGCGCAGATATCGCGTTAGGAACATTGTGTTCGGCTTTGCCGGCCTGGACAGTCAGAAAGACCACGCCGTTTATCAAAGAATAGTGAAGGCCGTACTTAGGCAGAATGTGTCGTTTTCTCTGTATAACGACGCGGAAATCGCCCTTGAAGCGATGCCGCGCCTTGATTTCAGGGTACTCGTAATCGCTGGGACTGGTTCGGCTATATGGGGACAGCGCGGTGACAAAAAAGTTAAAGCGGGCCGTCGCCACGCCGAAGCAGGCTATGGCCTCGCGAAGGCGGGAGGGCTTGATTTTCTTTTATCAGACGAAGGAAGCGCGTATTATTTGGGCTTGGAGGCTTTGCGCGCGGCAGTGCGTTCTTTTGACGGCCGAGGGCAAAAGACAATTCTTGAAGGGCTTGTTCTTAAGAGGGCAAAGGCAAAAGATATTCCGGATACGGCAACTAAAATATATCTTGCGCTGCAAAATAGGCCTGAAGATTTCAAGACATACATTGCCTCCTTTGCCCCACTCGTTGGAACGGCTTTTGCCAAAAATGACAAGGTCGCAAAAACTATTTTAGAAGAAAGCGCGAACGAGCTCTTTCTTGGCGCGAAGGCGGTAGTGAAAAGATTGAAGCTGGCGAACGCGGAGCTTTGCGTTGGATACGTTGGGTCTGCCTTTCGCGCGCCGCTTATGAAAAACCTGCTTTCGGCGAAAATAAAAAAACTCGCGCCAAAGGCGCGTTTTATAGATGTTATTAACCCCGTTGCGGGCGCGGTAAAAATGGCATTGCGAAAATAGTTAAAAATATGAATATCATCAAGCTAAACCGCAATACATTGGAGGTTGTAGTAAAAGCGTTGCGGCATGGAAAAATTATCGTTTGCCCCACGGATACGGTTTATGGCTTGGTGTGCGACGCGACGAACGAGAAAGCCGTGAAGCGGCTTTTTAAGATAAAAGGCCGACCCGCTGGAAAACCTATACCTATTTTTGTGAAAGATATTAATATGGCAAAACGGCTAGCCCACATTAATGGGCGCCAGGAAGATTTTTTGCGAAAACATTGGCCGGGACGCGTCACAGCCGTGCTAAAAAGTAGAAACAAATTGCCCAAAATACTTGGCGCGGAGCGGAGTATTGGTTTGCGAATTCCCAGCTATAAATTTATCAACGACATGCTATTAGAAATAAACTATCCACTCACTGGCACTTCGGCTAACATTTCCGGAAAACCGTCGTGCTGGGATGTTAACGACATCGTTAAGCAGTTTAAGCGCGGAAAATTCAAGCCGGATTTAATTCTGGATGCGGGTCATCTGCCCAAACGTAAGCCGTCAAAAGTGGTTGACCTAACAATATATCCGCCAAGAGTTTTACGGCGCTAATGATATGAAAATATTGGGTATTGAAACATCCTGCGATGAAACCGCGATTGCCGTTTTGGAAGTAAAAAACGGCACCTTTAAGATTTTATCAAATGTTGTTTCTTCGCAGGTGAAAATCCATAGAAAATGGGGAGGCGTGGTTCCAATGCTTGCAAAAAGGGAGCACCAACGCAATCTCATCTCTGTTTTGCGCGCGGCGCTAAAGGACGCGGGGTTGCCGATGGCCGCCAAGCCGGCCTGGTCTAAAACAAGAAACGCCGTAGCGCGATTAAAAATCGTCAAAGATATTTTGGAACGGGAGCCGGAATTATATAAAAAAATTGCGCCCTTTCTCCTGAAATATGATGCGCCGGATATTGATTTTATCGCAGTCGTGAACGGTCCCGGCTTGGAGCCGGCGTTGTGGGTTGGAGTTAATTTTGCAAAAGCGCTCGCGTTTTGGTGGGATAAACCGATTGTGCCGGTGAACCATTTGGAGGGACACCTGCTTACTAATTGGCTTACGCCAATTAGTGAAAATTCCAAATCACAAATTCCAAATAACAAACAAATTCCAAATCCTAAACTCCAAAGCCAAAACTTTTTCCCATCCGTTTGTTTGCTTGTTTCCGGCGGGCATACGATGCTGGTTTTAATGAGCGGAATCGGAAAATATAAAATAATTGGCGAAACGCGGGATGACTCGGCCGGAGAATGTTTTGATAAAACTGCGCGCGTTTTGGGGTTGGGTTATCCCGGGGGTCCAGCCATTGCCAAAGCCGCAAACAAAGCTCTGCCTAGATATCAAAGTCAAATAAAAATGCCGCGGCCAATGATGTATAGCAAAGATTACGATTTCAGTTTTTCCGGCCTGAAGACCGCAGTGTTGTACCATTATCGGAACCAGCCTCTACGAGCTAGAAAAGAAAGGAATTACATTACGGCGATGGCGGCCGAAATCCAGCAGGCGATAGCCGACGTTTTAATTGTCAAGACCCTGCGCGCGGCGAAAGAATACAAAGTGAAAACCGTAATGATCGGCGGGGGAGTGGCGGCGAATTCGGAATTGAGAAGACAGCTTCGCGAACGACTGAATAAAGAATTTCCCGAGGTGGATTATATTGCGCCCGACCCAAAATTGTGTACAGACAATGGCGCCATGGCCGCGGTCGCCGGATATTTTAATTGGCGAAAGCTTAAAAAGAGTAGGCTTGCAGGAAAAAGTATATGGAGCATCAAAGCAAATTCCAATACTAGATTGTAACAACATTCTAACATTCTGCAGAATGTTAGAATGTTCTAGACCTAAATTATTATGTTATTATGTTTGATATAGACATAATTCTGCTTCAATATATAAACAATTTCGCAGGCAGATATTTTTGGCTGGACGCGGCTGGTATTTTCTTTGCAGAATACGCGGAGTATGTTTTGCTTGGCAGTTTGGCGATATTTTTGCTTGTCCATACCAAAAAATACTGGCCCATGGTTTGGCGGGCGTTCGCCGCGGCAATTTTATCCAGATTTATTATTGCCGAAGTCACCAGATTTTTTTTGCATCGGCCCCGTCCGTTTATTGAGCAAAACGTAAATTTGCTTGTTTTGGGAGAAAATCCTTATAATTCTTTTCCTTCCGGCCACGCGACTTTTTACTTCGCCTTGGCCACCGTAATTTATCTTTACAATAAAAAACTCGGCCTTATTTTTTTCGCGGCCGCTTTTTTAATTTCTCTAGCGCGAGTCTTCGCGGGCGTTCACTGGCCGACGGACATACTCGGCGGGGCGGTAATCGGAATTGCTTGCGGGTGGCTCGTATACCGCGTATTCAAACGATAAATTGCCTTCGCGTATTTAAAAACGCGCCGAACTTCGCCGGCGCGTTTTGCTTTGTTATTGTTTTTGTTTGCGCAGAAGATATTCGCGGCCCTTGCCCACGTCTGTATTTATAGTGATTCCTTGTTTGCACATCGGGCAGTCGGCTTCGTCCCAGGCGTCCAGCGTCACGTTGACAAGCGCGAACACCGCCGGTGGTGAGCACATCTTCCACCACCAGGACGTTTTTGCCGGCCACGACCTTATCGTAGCCCCGCTTGATGACGAATGCGTCGCCACCCTCTGCTTTCTCGGCATAAACACCGAACACTTCGCGTTCGGTGATTTCCGAGAGATGATAAGCCGTCCACTGTGAGAGGATTACGCCGCCGATTGCCGGAGCAACAACCGTTTCTACGCCGTCGTCCGCGAACTGCTCGGCGATTGCGCGGCAGAGGCGCGATGTTTCCTTCGTATGCGGATAGACAGCGTCTTTATTAACATACGCCTCGCCGTGCTTGCCCGAAGCGTAGACGATGTGGCTGTTGGTAATTACCGCGCCAACCTTGCCGAGGATTTGCAGAACTTCTTGTTCTTGCATGACCTATCTCTTTTCTTGCAGAATTGCCGCAATTTCTTCCGCGATTTTCTTTGCCGCGTCCGCCGGCGTGCCGATTTCCGCCGGCGGTTTCGTTATCGGACGACCGATAACCAGATAGTCGGCTCCAGCCTTGATTGCTTCCGCCGGAGTCATGATGCGCTTTTGGTCGCCGGCCGCCGCCCATTCGGGACGAACCCCGGGCGTGACTTTCAGCAAACTGCCAAGTTCTTTCTGCTTTCCGAGGAGTTCAAGTTCTTGCGGGGAGCAGATAATTCCGTCGCAACCGGCGATTTTCGCGTCGCGCGTCAGCTGCAAAACCTTGGCTTTGCTCGGTCCGCCGAAGATCAGGTGAGCGTTGTTTTCTTCAAGCGAGGTAAGCACCGTAACGGCGAGAACGAGAGATTGCCCCTTGTTGCTTACGGCGGCCATCATCGCCTCAATACCTGCCGAAGCGTGGACATTGAACATCTTGACGTTCAGTCCGGCAACCGCTCTGGCCGCGCCGCCGACCGTGTTGGGGATATCGTTAAACTTGCCGTCGTAAAAAACCTGACCGCCAAGTGAATGAACGAATTCCACGACTTTGGGAGCTCCAACGGCCGTGAGCAATTCCAGTCCGACTTTGAAGCACCCGACGTGCGGAGCAAGGCTTTTCACGAGGGACTTGGCCTTGTCCAAACTGTCCACATCCAGAGCCACAATAATCCTGTCTTTTGCTTCCATCTTAACCACTCCTCCTTTATATTAGATATTGAGTTTTCAAGGCGCAGATATGGTTACATTTTTTTCTCCTTTCTGGTGCCCGGGGAGGGAGTTGAACCCTCATGGGGTTGCCCCCGCAGGATTTTGAGTCCTGTGCGTCTGCCAATTCCGCCACCCGGGCTCTTCGGCTCATGCCGCTCGCCCAGAGCAAGCCCATGCGCCTCAAAGTGAGTCGCGCCCTTTTTTTACCAAAAATTTGTCTCTTTGTAAATTCCGTGAAATATGATAAATTGTTTTAATGGCTCGCATTATTGCTGTCTGCAACAACAAAGGGGGTGTGGGCAAGACCAATATCAGCGTTAACTTGCCCGTGTTTCTGGCGGCTCAGGGAAAGAAAGTTTTGCTGGTGGATTTTGACCATCAGGCAAACGCAACATTTTCTTTGGGTTTTCATCCAAAAAATATACCGCTTTCCATTTATCATGCTCTCGTCGGCACCGTAAGCCCCACGGCCATTATCCGCAGAACTTCTTTTTTCGGTTATGATCTTATTCCCGCCTCGCAGGACCTTGCCGGCGCGGAAGTGGAACTTGTTCCGTCGCAAGAGCGCGAATTAAAATTGTCCGGGCTTTTGCAGAAGGTCGCCGAGAATTACGATTTTATATTCATTGATTCTCCCCCGAGTTTGGGCCTATTGACAATAAACGCGCTGGCCGCGGCGCAGGAAGTGCTTATCCCCGTGCAGTGCGAATATCTTGCGCTTGAGGGATTGGAGCAGTTGCTGGCAACGATGGAGCTGATCAGAAAAAATCTGGGACATGAGCTAAAAATTACCGGAGCCGTGCTTACGATGTATAATCGGCATAATAAAATCTCGCATGATGTCGCCGACAAGTTGCGCAGAGATTTCCCGGGTTATGTTTTCCGCACAATTATTCCGCGGGCGGTTGTTTTGGCGGAAGCGCCAAGAGCCGGCAAGACAATTATGCACTACGCGCCGGTTTCCGCCGCCTGCAAATCATACCGCAATTTGGCTGAAGAGCTGGTCGGAATATCTGCGATGGAGGGGCCGTTTCCAAAAAAAGAAAGCCAGGAAAGCGGCAATTTAATTGTCCAAGCGTAAAAATAATTACCATATTTTAACATGCCACAGCAATTCGGAGGGCTTGAATCCCTTATTCCGCCGAAATCCGGCCCCAAGAATTTTTCCAAAAACATAGAGCATAGAAAAGAAATAGTGTTTTCCATAAATATTGACCGGATTAAACCCAACCCCTACCAGCCGCGGCGGGAATTTGACGCAGATGAATTGAAAGCGTTGTCAGATTCCATACGCGCGCACGGAGTTTTGCAGCCGCTTTTAGTGAGCCGTATTGAGGGTTCTGAGGCCGGCCAGGAATATCAGCTTATTGCCGGAGAACGGCGGCTCCGCGCGGCGCGAATGGCTAATTTTTCTCATGTTCCTGTTATCATCAGGGAAGAGCCGTCTTCCCAGCAGAAGCTGGAGCTTTCTTTAATTGAGAATGTGCAGAGGGCGGATTTGAATCCCATGGAAAAAGCCGAGGCTTTCAAAAGATTGCAGGAAGAATTCAGCTATTCGCAAAAAGAAATCGGCAGATTGTCGGGGAAAAGCCGCGAGGCCGTGGCGAATTCAATACGTCTTCTTGCCTTGCCGGAAGAAATAAAACAGGCCCTGCGCGATAAAAAAATAAACGAGGGACATGCGAGAGCCATAATGATGGCGAAAGAATTGCCGCAGCAGCAAACGGTTTTTGCGAAAGTGCTGCAAGATGGGCTAAATGTAAGAGAGGCCGAAGGTTTAGTGCAAAAGATGGCGGTCTGGAAACCGCAGAAAAAAACGGTTCAGATTTTGGCGGAATTTAGGCCGCTTGAAGAAAAAATAAAAAATGTCCTCGGTATCCAAACATTGAAATTAAAAATGGAAGCCGGCCGCCCGAAACTCGTTATTATGTTCAGTTCCAAAAAAGAGATAGAGAACTTGCTTAAAAAGCTGAATTTGTAATAATCATTTAGACTTTTGAAACCCTGACTATTTCTTTTATCTGTTTTAACTGATTGAATAACGCTTCCAGTTCTTCAAGGCCGGATATTTCCACTTTTACTAAAATCGCGTGAGTAAATGATGTCTGCGCCCGCGTTTGACAGCTTCGTATATTGATGCGCATCGCGCTTATGGTTGATGTAATGTCGCGCAAAAGTCCGACGCGATCTTCCGTCAACACCTCCAGAGTCACTTCGTAGGGTCCCTTCGCCGCGTTTTTTATCCATGCGGCCTCCACAATTTTTTGTGGCCATTTTTTTTGGGACTCAATTAAATTGTTGCAGTCGCCGCGGTGTATAGAGGCGCCGCGGTCTCGAGTGATATAGCCTAAAATCTTGTCTCCAGGCACCGGCATGCAGCACTTGGCTATGCTGAGTGCGATACCGGTTGCGCCGGCCAACGCTATGTCGGATTCCCCCCCCGTTTTTTTTGGGATAGCCAAACGAATCTTTTGCGGAGCCGGCACAAGCAATTCCGTTTCGCCAAACAAAGTTTTAATTACGTCTCGCGGAGAGATTTCTCCCTCTCCCGCGGCTATAATTAAGCTTTCCATATTCTTATAAGGGAATGCCGCCAAAAGCGCATTCTTTTTATCTTTGGACATATTCGCCAGCGTTGTTCCGCGGAAAAGCCGCAATTCTTTGTTCAATAACTCAATGCCGCGGCAAAAATTCTCTGGGCGGGATTCTTGCTTAAGAAACTCGCGGATTTTGGCCTTCGCCTCGTTCGTTTTTACGAATTCAAGCCAGTCCCGCGACGGCTTTTTGTTTTTGTCGATGATTATCTCTATTACATCGCCGTTTGCCAGATTAAAGCCCAGAGGAACGAGTTTGCCGTTTACTTTGGCGCCGGAGCATTTGGCGCCGATATCGCTGTGCACGGCGTAGGCAAAGTCCACGGGCGTAGCTCCCTCGGGCAAATCAATAACATCTCCCTTCGGAGTGAAAACGAAAATCCGGTTTTTGAAAAAATCAATCTTCAGGCTTTCAAGAAATTCTTTTGATCCGGGTTGGGATTTTTGCCATTCGTATAGTTGCTGAACCCAGGCGAATTTTCTCAGGCGCGGCGCGTTTTCCGTCTGCACCCCTTCTTTGTAGGCCCAATGGGAAGCGATACCGTATTCTGCTTCATAATGCATCTCCCGGGTTGATGCATAACGCCGAGAGCCCGATAGCAGTCTTCGGTTGTGCCGACTATAACGCGCATGGCAACAAGGTCGTATATGCCTCCCAGGTTCATTTCGTGCCGAAGCAGTTTTTGATAAAAACTCCAATAGTGTTTGGCTCGTGAGTGAATATCAAGGATGTTTATTTTTTCCTTTGTCAGCAATTCCCGCAGTGCCGGTTTTACCTCTTCCAAATATCTTTCTCTTTCCCCGTATTTCACGGCCAAGTGTTCCTGGAGCCACGCGGATTCCTTCGGATAAAGACAGGGAAAAGCGAGGTCTTCCAGCCGGCCTTTTATTTCTCCCATTCCGAGGCGGTTGGCTATAGGAGCGAAGATTTCCAGAGTTTCCAGCGCTATTCTTTTCTGGCGCTGTGGAGGAAGCGCGCCCAGGGTCTGCATATTGTGCAGACGGTCGGCAAGTTTAATCATCACCACCCTGATATCCTGAGCCATGGCAAAAAACATCTTGCGCAAATTTTCTATCTCTAGATCAACCGGCGCCCTTTTTCTTGTTTCCATCGGACGAATGAGGACGTCTTCTTTTGGAATGCGCAGTTTACCAAGCTTACTGACGCCGTTTACCAAGAATGCGATTTCTTTGCCGAATTCTTTTTCAATATCGTTTAACGTGCGGGAGGTGTCGTCAACCACGTCATGCAGGAGTCCGGCCGCAACCGTTTGAGGGTCCAGCTTCCAGTCCGCCAAAAATTTCGCCACAGCGGCGGGGTGGGTGATATAGGTTTCTCCCGAAAGTCGTTTTTGCCCTTCGTGAGCTTTGTTGGTAAACTCAAAAGCTTTTTCAACCAATCCGGAATCGGAGCCAAGGTATGTTATTTGTCGCAGAGAGAGGTTTGACATAATCCGAATTACGGCTTATTGTATAATATTGCGCTGTTTTACACAATAACGCATATTAAAAAGGAAAGGTCGCCGGAAAAAAAGAAAGGAGGTGCTATTAATATGCCATATATCCCGCAACAACATCGGCCAAAACTTGATCCCAAAATAGAGGAGCTGGCAAAGGCCATTAAAGAAGTATCCAAAGAGCTTGGAGACGAGAAAACCGACTTCGCCGGAGTGCTTAACTATTGCTGTACTCGTTTGGCGCTGGAGGTTATTCCGGAGCGGCGCTACAAATTTATGGCTCTAGTGCATGGAGCTTTTGGCACGATGGCCGAAGAGTTCTACCGCAGATATGTCGCGCCCTATGAAAACGAGCAGATAGAAAAGAACGGAGACGTATATTAATAAGAAGCAAATGTCCCGCCGCGGCGGGACATTTTTATTTCATACATACCTTATTTGAACATTTGGATTTTCCTCCTTTTGTTTCTACCATGACTGATCTGCATCTGGGGCAGGTTTTGACGGTTCCGGCCTTGCGGCCGGCTACTGGTTTGTCCCATAAAGCGAAATCGCATTTCGGGAAACGGCTGCATCCGTAAAATATTTTTTTAGTTTTCGTGCGTTTTTCCAGTATTTCTCCCTCGCCGCATTTGGGACATTTGATTCCAAGACCCGTATTTTGCAAAGGTTCCGTGTGGCGGCATTTTGGAAAAGCGGAGCAGGCATAGAACCTTCCATATCTTCCCAGGCGAATAACCAGGGGAGATCCGCATTCGGGGCAAACTTTATCCGTCGCCGTTTCCCCGATATCCTGCTTGGAAACTTCGCGGTATTTTTCTTCAAGCAGTTTCGCGAAAGGGTCATAAAATTCTTTCATTACCGGCACCCATTGTTTTTCTCCTTGAGCTACTTCATCCAGTTCTTCTTCCATCTGCGCCGTAAATTTTATATCAACAATGGCGGGAAAGTGCTCCACCAAAAGATCGTTGACCGCGATTCCTATTTCCGTCGGCCTGAATTTTTTTTGCTCGTTTTTTTCAATATAGTTTCTTTCCTGAACGGTGGAGATAATGGGCGCGTAAGTTGACGGGCGGCCAATGCCGTTTTCCTCCAACGTTTTAATCAGCGAGGCTTCGGTGTAACGGGCGGGCGGCTGGGTAAAGTGCTGATTTGGTGTTAATTTTAACAATTCCAGGATTTCGTTTACGTCCATTCGCGGCAATTCATTTTCTTCAAGTTTCATCGGATAAACCCGCAAGAACCCGTCAAATTTTATGGTTTGCCCCGAAGCCCGAAAAAGATAATTCTTTGCCGCGATATCAACACTTACGGTATCAAGAGCCGCTTGACGCATTTGGCATGCGATAAACCTGCGCCAGACAAGGTCGTATAGGCGGAGCTGGTTATCGTCCAGCTCCGTTTCATTTTTTATGTTTTCGGGAGTTTTTTCCGGATAGGTCGGCCGTATAGCCTCATGGGCTTCTTGGGCGCCCTTTGTTTTGGTTTTGTATTTTCTTGGAAATCCGGCCCAGTAGTTTTTTCCGTAGCTTGTTTCTATGAGTTTTTTCGCGCCCCAAAGCGCCTGTTCTGACAAATTAAGAGAGTCGGTGCGATGATAGGTGATAAGCCCCCGCTCATATAAGTTTTGGCCGAGCCGCATAGTCATTTTCGCCGGAAAACGAAGTTTTTGAAATGCCTCCTGCTGGAGGGTGGAGGTAGTAAACGGCGGCAGGGGATTGCGCTTCACTTCTTGTTTTTCCACGCTCGTTACATTGTATTCTGCCCCATGCAAATCTTTAACGATCTCATCCGCCGCACCTTTGTCTTTAAGGTCAAATTTGTTCAATGGTTTCCCGTCTTTTTTCACAAGGAGAGCAATGAACTTACCTTTTACGCCCGTTTCGCGAGAGTGAAGCAGCGCCTCAATTGTCCAATATTCTTGCGCCACAAATTTTTCTATTTCCCTTTCTCGGTCCACCACCAATCTTACGGTAACCGACTGCACCCTTCCGGCTGACAGCCCGCGGGAAATTTTTTTCCATAAAAACGGAGACAATTTATAACCCACGATTCTGTCCAAAATACGCCTTGCCTGCTGGGCGTCAACCAAATTCATATCAATATCCCGCGGATTTTTAAGCGCTTCCTCTATGGCCTGCTTTGTGATTTCGTGGAAGGCGATTCGCTGCGTGTTTTTGAGGTTTAGCGCTTCTTTTAGGTGAAAAGAAATTGCCTCTCCTTCGCGGTCTTCATCGGTGGCCAGAATCGTTAGGTCGGCTTTCTTCGCCGCTTCTTTTAGGGCGGTAATTGTTTTTCTAGCTTTCGTGGGAATTACATATCTCGGCTTGAAATCATTTTCTGTGTCCACTCCCAGTTCGCTCGCCGGCAGATCGCGAATGTGCCCAAAAGAAGAAAGGACCTTATATCTAGTCCCCAAAAATCCCTGCAGCGTTTTTGCTTTTGTCGGGCTTTCAACGATGATTAGTTTCATACAAAGTCAATTTTCATAATGTATCATCTTACCCCCGTTTTTACAAATTTACACAATAAAAAGGGCCTCTCGGATAGGGGCGAGAGGCCCTTGCTTTTTGGTTTTATATCAAGAATCAAACTTCCGGGCGACCAGAACGCGCACGTCGCCGCTGTCGTTCCACCTCGGATGGCAGCGGCCGACGTAGAACCCGTCGTTGTAGAACCGGACGTACCGGACGTAGACGCGACAGCCGTCCGAGTCGAGAAAATGACCCCAGTGCCAGAAGTTGTCTGGCACTCGCTTGCCTTGCAGAAGAAAGAGGGCAAAAGCGATGTTGGTTACTGTAATCTCGTGGGCGCGTTCGTAGGGTCCAAGCTGTGCTATTTTTGTATCCTGGTCAGCCCAGTTGGTTAGCCCGAAGCGTCCTTGCAAAGAGATGAGGTACCACCCTGGCTGTCCTGGTTGCTCGGCCCAGGAGTCCTCTTTGGGCTTCTGGTCCCAAGTTGTGGGATAGAAGTCGTTGGGACCTGTGCCGAATATTCGGCGCAGTTCCCGCAGGGACAGCTCGTAAGAGTAGGCGAGCAATGGCCCGTTGTCTTTTCCAAACTCCCGTTCATCCAGCGCTTTGTGCTCCCGCAGAGATTGTTCGGTGTACCTTATTGGAGCTGAAGCCGGAGGCACAAGCAGAGGCAGATTCGCCTTGGCCCTGTACGGGTTGATGGCTTCTGCTACTTGCCTTGGGTTAAGCACGTTTTCGGTTCCAAGCACTTTTCTTGCGGTGCGCAGGGAAACCGGGTGAGCTTCGAACGGGTTGCGGTGTTCTATAAAGGTGTTAAGATTGTCCAAAGTGAGCGAGCCCCTTATGAGCTGGTGCCGAATTTCCGGTACTTTCTTTTCCTCAAAATCCCAAAGGATATTGAGGAGTTCTTCCGGGCTGGCGTCAGATCCAGCCCCACGACGAATGTTTTCCATCGCCGTATCCTTCCTTGCCTCGCCCTTTTATCAGGCGACTAGCTGTTTGTTTATGTGCTTTCCCGCATCGTGCGGGACGCCGGTTGGCCTTTGCCCTATCACAGAAGCCAACAAGAGTTACTAGCAAAACCAAGTTATCTTGTCAAGTTCTGCCCCCCCGTCTTAAAAATTAAGCATATGCTTAATTTTTAAGATGTTGCTGAAAAGAAAAAAGGCCTCTCGGATAGGGGCGAGAGGCCTTGCTTTTTGGTTTTATATCAAGAGTCAAACTTCCGGGCGACCAGGATGCGCACGCTATCGTCGTCGTCCACCCCCAGAGGGCAGTGGCCGACGTGGAACCCGCCGTTGTAGAACCTGACGTAGGCGCGACAGCCGTCCGGGGCTGAAGAAACGTCCCCCCAGTGCCAGAAGTAATCCGGCACTCGCTTGCCCTGTAAGTGAAGCAGGGGCAAAGCAATATTAGCCAGCGTACGCTCGTGGAGCCGTTCGTAGGGTCCAAGCCGGGCTATCTTTGTTTCCTGGTCAGCCCAGTTGGTTGCCCCGAAGCGTCCTTGCATTGATATGAGATACCACCCCGGCTGTCCTGGTTGCTCGGCCCAGTAGTCCTCTTTAGGATCCTGGTCCCAAGCTGTGGGATAGAAGCCGCTGGGACCTATGCCAAATCTTCGGCGCAGTTCCCTCAGAGATAGCTCGCAAGAATAGGCGAGCAGGGGCCCGTTGCCCTTACCGAACTCCTGCTCATCCAGTGCTTTGTGCTCCCGTAGTGATTGTTCAGTGTACCCTATGGGAACCGAAGCCGGAGGCGCAAGCAGAGGCAGATTCGCCTTGGCCCCATACAGGTTGATGGCGTCTGTTGCTTGCTCTGGGGTGAGCACGTTGCGCGCCCCAAGGATGCGGATGGCCCGCGCGACGGTGACAGCGCCTTGAGCATACTTACTTGGGTTCTCTAGGAAATAGCCGAAGAGTTCACCATCTATGGTGCTATCCTCGACCTTCCTCCAGAAGTCTTTCATTTGACCAGCCGTTATACTCGACTGGCCGACGACGATTTTTGTTCCCATCGCCGTATCCTCCTTGTTTGTTTATGTGCTTTCCCGCATCGTGCGGGACGCCGGTTGGCCTTTGCCCTATCACAGAAGCCAACAAGAGTTACTAGCAAATCCAAGTTATCTTGTCAAGTTCTGCCCCCCGTCTTAAAAATTAAGCATATGCTTAATTTTTAAGACGGGGGGATGTAGGCCGGAAAGAGTTTTTAGTTGCCGTCGTAACGAACTAACGATTCAATCCATATACATTTCTTCCCAGGTTTCTTATTTTTCCCTGCAGTTCCATTAAAGCTACGGCGCTGGCTGTCGTGGCCGCCGGCAGTTTTGTTTTTTCAATAATTTTTTCAATATCCAGCGCGCCTCCGCCAAGAGCTCCAAGAATCAAATCCTCTTCGCCGCTTTCTCCCGCCGTCAATCTAGTGAGGTTGAACCTCACTAGATTGAGTTTGAGGGCCTTTAGGATGTCGTTCGCGTTTTCGGCAAGTATTGCCCCCCGTTTAATTAAGATATGCGGCCCCTTGGAATTTAAAGAATGCACGGGACCCGGCACCGCGAAAACTTTTCTGCCCTGCCGTTTAGCGTCGTTAGCCGTGATAAGCGCGCCGGATTTTTGTTTTGCCTCTACAATCAATACGCCGAGCGATAAGCCCGAGATTATGCGATTTCTGTGAGGAAAAGTTATTTTTGACCCCGAAGTTCCCGGCGGATATTCCGAAATAACGGCTCCGCCGGTTTCCACGATTTTGCGCGCGAGTCCGATATTTTCTTTGGGATATAAACTTTTTTCGTCAACGCCCGTGCCCAGCACGGCAATGGTTCTTTTTCCGGCTTCCACCACAGCTTTATGCGCGGCGGTGTCAATTCCGGGGGCTAACCCGGAAACAATAGTTAAGCCGGCTTGCGTCAAATCGCCAGCAATCTCCATTGCAACTTGTTTGCCGTACGGAGAACATAATCTGGTCCCCACTATTGCGAAGCACCGCTCCGCCGCTTTCAAATCCCCGCGCGCATAAAGTATCTGCGGGGGATCGGCAATTTCCCGGAGTTTTTTTGGATATTCCTTATCTTCGGTTGTTATTTGTCTGATTTCTTCTTTCATTGTTGTTTTAATTTCTTTACCGCATCAGACAACACCCCGGTAGCAGAGCAGGGCTCGCTACGGGGCAGTTCTGACAATCTTCAATTTTTCTACCGCGTCCGAAAGCATTTGGCAATACAGATTGAGGCCGACTTGATTGACGCTTCCGGATTGCTGTTTGCCCAAAATATTGCCGGCGCCGCGGATTTCCAAATCTTTTAGCGCCAGACGATAGCCCGACCCCAATTCCTCGGCTTCTCTTAGGGCGGTTAGTCGTTTTTTTGCCGTTTCGGAAAGCCGCTGGCCGAAAAAGAAATATGAAAATGCCTGGGTGTGCGACCTGCCCACTCTGCCGCGAATCTGATGCGCCTGCGCTAGTCCCAGTTTTGCCGCGTCCGCAACTATTAAAGTATTGGCGTTGGCCAAATCCAGTCCGTTTTCAATGATAGTTGTGGAAATAAGAACGTCTATTTTTTTATTTTGGAAAGCCTCCATAACGGCAATGAGTTCTTTTTCACGAAGACGTCCGTGGGCGACGCCCAGGTGCGCTTCGGGCGCGAGTTTTTGTATCAAACGCCGCGCTTTTTCTATTGTTTCAACTCTGTTGTGAAGATAATATATTTGGCCTTTGCGCGACAGCTCATTGGTGATTGCCCGCTTAATCTCATCTTCTTTCCACGGTGAGACGAAAGTTTTGACCGCCATTCTTCCGATGGGCGGCGTTTGCATCACGCTTATTTTTTTCAATGAAGACAGGGCCAAGTATAGAGTGCGCGGAATCGGCGTTGCCGAAAGAGAAAGCACATCCAGAGACGCTTTTAATTTTTTCAGCTTCTCTTTTTGTTTAACCCCGAAGCGCTGTTCGTCGTCTATAATTAAGAGCCCGAGATTTTTGAATTCAACATCGGAGGATAACATCCGGTGGGTGCCGATAAGTATATCTATATCGCCCGCGGCCAATTGCTCTAAAATCCGTTTTTGTCCGGCCGAACTTTGAAGTCGCGAAAGAAGCGCTATTTTTATCGGAAGATCATCTATTCTTTGCAGAAATGTTTTGTAATGCTGATAGGCGAGTATTGTAGTCGGGCAGATGAGGGCGCACTGATATCCGGAAGTCGCGGCTAGGACCGCGGTCCTCAAAGCAATTTCAGTTTTGCCGAATCCCACGTCGCCGCAGACTATTCGTTCCATCGGGCGGTCTTTTTTTAGGTCTTTCCTAATTTCTTCTATCGTCTGGAATTGGTCGGGAGTTTCGGGAAACGGAAACGTTGAGGAAAGTTTTTGCAAAATTTCTTCGTCGGGAGCATAAGGAGGTCTTTGGGCCAGTTCTCGGTGGGCATAAAGTTCCAAAAGTTCTCTGGCCGTTTTTTCCGTTTCCTCTTTTATGCTGTTTTTGGTTCTTCCCCACAGGGGCGAGGAGAGCCGGGAAATTTTTGGTTCGGCAAAGCCTACGTAGCGCGACAACTTTCTTTCCAGGCCCGTCGGGATATACAGCTTATCATTTTGCGCATAGCCCAAAATATAATATTCTTCTTTGCCGGCTTTTTCTCTGCCCAAAAAACGGCCGATTCCGTGATCCAAATGCACGATATAATCGCCGGCCGCCAGACGGGACAGGTCGGAAAATATTTTCTGCCTTTTTATTTTTTTAAGGAGAAGCTTGCGGGCGGCTTGCCCGTCCGTAACTGCCAACGGAAGCTGTTCAATGGCTAAAAGAAGATTTCCATAAAATTCCAGGCGAACGGCATAAAGAAGATTGACGGGAAAGACGTCTATAATTCCTCCGCGGCGCGAAAATTCTCCGGGTTCCGAGATAAACGCCACCTTTTCATAGCCGAGTTCGTCCAGACGCCGCAGAAATTGGGAGAAATTATACTCTTGGTTTTTTTGGCATAAAAAAACATTATCCTTGAAAAAGGATTGCGACTTGGCAGCTTCAAGCATGCTGGCGGTATTCTCATCAAACCAAAAATCGGGTTTTTCCAGAAAATAGGGGGTAAGCCCGCAAAGCATTATATCCGAAAACGGCGGCGCGTTATTGCTTGACACATTTTTATTTATGGGATATAATAGAATGTTGACGTAAGAATGTCAAACTCTGCGAATTGCCTGCGAGTGACCCCTGCAGTCGTGAATTTCTTGGAAATTTGCGAGCGGCGTAAATCTTTACGGAATACATCCGTTTTAGAGGTCTGATGGTTTGGGTGAGCTGGGTTATCTCAGCCGACCCCGACGCTCGCGGGCAACTCGCAGAAATGATTCCACCCTCATTTGAGGGTGGAATCATTTATTGTATTCGGTCATCGCTTTTGCCGGTTCTTTTTGCGCTATAAGTTCAACCGCCCGGAGGGATTTTCTTATTGCTTCTTTGAGCGTCGCCTCTTCGGGCCGCGAAAAGTTTTCCAATACCAATTCGGCCGCTGTTTCCTTTCCGTCAGACGGCTTAACGCCTATTCGCAATCTGATAAAGTCTTTGGTTCCCAGCGCGCTTATAATGGAACTAATGCCCAGGTGGCCGGCGGATCCGCGATTTCTGACGATTTTTATTTTTCCGAGCGGCAAGTCAATGTCGTCGTGGACAACGATTAAATTATCGGCGCCCATCCCTAAAGTTTTCATTAACCGCCGCACGGCAGAACCTGAGCCGTTCATAAAGGTTTGGGGCTTGCACAACATCGTTTTTTCTCCGGCTACAGTTCCGTCAGAAAGCATGGACGCGCACACTTTTTTTGCGCGCCAGGCGTGAAAACCGCGCTCTTTTTGAAGAGCGTCTAATGTTCTAAAACCGGCATTGTGGCGTGTTTTTCCGTATTTTTTTCCGGGGTTGCCCAGGCCGACAATTAAATACATATAAAATGCGGTGATATATTATTCGTTAATTCCTTATTATTTATTCTATCACTTGCGCCTCGGAACATGAACATATGACAGTTCCATAACTTAACTTGCGAATAATAAATTTAGTGATATACTAATATATATGCTTAAAGAGGCCATGTCTTTTATTTTTGAAACAGCCAAAATTGTTTTCATCGCGCTTTTGATTGTTGTGCCCATACGGGCTTTTATTTTCCAGCCCTTTTTTGTGCGCGGCCAGTCAATGGAGCCGAATTTTCACGACGGCGATTACTTGATTGTTGACGAACTTACTTACAGGTTTCGCCCGCCGGCCAGGGGAGAGGTTATTGTGTTTAAATATCCGAAAATGCCATCGCAAAAATATATAAAAAGAATTATCGCCCTGCCCGGTGAAACCGTGGAAATAACCGGCGGCAAGGTTTCTATTTTTAATGCGGCGGGCGCGGAAGTTTTAAACGAATCAGCCTATCTTTCCGTTGAACTGTTTACACCGCAAGATACCAGAATTTCTTTGGACCAAAATGAATATTTTGTGCTTGGGGATAATCGTTCCGCTTCTTCCGACTCCAGACGTTGGGGAGCGCTGCCTCAAGATGACATTGTCGGCAGGGTGCTGCTGCGGGCCTGGCCGCCAACAACCCTGGCCGGTTATTTTGAGGCGCCCTCGTACGAGTTATAATAATTTTTTTTGACGGTTTTTTACGGCAAATGAAGCAATTACGTTTTCAAACGCCGACCGGCACGCACGACATTTTGCCGGAAGACGAGCCATTCTATCAGAGAATTATGCGGGTTGCGCAAGATATTGCGCAGTTTTACGGATTTCAAAAAATAGAAACTCCGATTTTGGAGCAAGCCGAACTTTTTTCAAGAGCCGTCGGGCTGTCAACGGATATTGTGGAAAAACAGATGTATACTTTGCGCACGCGCGGCGGAGACTTGCTGACCCTGCGGCCGGAGGGAACGGCTCCCGTCGCCCGCGCTTATACGGAGCATGGAATGATTAATCTTCCGCAGCCCGTAAAACTTTGGTATTGGGGACCGTTTTTCAGATATGAACATCCCCAGGCCGGGCGCTTGCGCCAGTTTTACCAGTTTGGTTTGGAGGTGTTCGGCGAGGAAAGCGCGGCGCAGGACGCGCAGATTATCCAGATTTTTTACGCCATATTGCAGGAATTGCGTTTGAAAGATTTGGTCTGCGAGATAAACAGTATAGGGGACAATCAATGCCGCCCGTATTATAAGAAGATGCTTGTGAGTTATTTCAAATCAAAGGCGCAAGGTTTATGTATTGACTGCCGGCGCCGCTTGAAGGAAAACCCTTTAAGAATTTTGGACTGCAAAGAAGAAAAATGCCAGAGAACTTTGGCGCAAGCCCCCCAGATGATTGATCATCTTTGCGAGGAATGCCATAAACATTTGAAAGAGGTGCTGGAGTTTTTGGACGAAATCGCGATTCCATACCACCTTAATCCGTTTCTGGTGCGAGGACTGGATTACTATACCAAAACAGTTTTTGCGGGCGTGGAGCGAATCATAGCCATTCTGAAAGCCCGGCAGATTAAAATGCCGGCGCCGGCTTCGCCCAAAGTTTTTCTGGCTCAACTCGGAGTTTTGGCAAAAAGAAAGGCACTTAAACTTTTGGAGGAGTTAAGGCAGGCGGGAATAGCAGCTTCGGAATCGGTAGGAAAAGATTCTCTTAAAACGCAATTGGGCAGGGCAAATAAAATACAGGTTAAATATACTTTGATTCTCGGACAAAGAGAGGCGCTGGAAGGATCTATTATCATACGAGAAATGGAAAGTGGACGGCAGGAAACCGTTAAAATTGAAAAAGTGGTGGGAGAATTAAAGAAGAGGCTGAAAAAGTAGAAAATGTTACGGCGTGTGACTGAAATATAATTTTTATACTACGGGGCATGGATTGTATTTTTTGCAAAATTGCCAATAAAGAACTGCCGGCAAAAATAGTGTTCGCCGACGAAAACTTCGTCGCCTTTGACGATATCAACCCCAAGGCGCCAGTGCATATTTTAATCGTGCCGCGAAGGCATATCTTTTCGGTGGATCATTTGGAGCGCGAGGATAAAGAATTAATCGGAGAAATGATTTTGGCCGCAAAAAAAATAGCCGGAGAGCGGCAGCTCGCGGGCTATAAATTGCAAATTAACGTTGGCCGCGGCGGCGGCCAATTGGTAGACCACTTGCACTTGCATCTGCTCAGTGGCAACATAACGGGAGAGGTATAGGAGTTTAATTTAGTTAAAATCACATGGGGTCAATAGAAATAAGAAAAAGAGAAAGAGAAAACACGCAGGCGGTTATCCGGAGATTTTCCCGTGCCGTAAAAGACAGCGGAATTTTAAGAAAAATAAAAAGGCGTCGTTTTCGCGTTCGCCCCAAAAGCAAGTTGGCTAAGCAGGCGTCTGCCCTGCGAAGAATACGGAGGGCGCAGGAGCAAAAGGCGCTGGAAAAGCTGGGGAAATAGCCGGACGTATAATTATTTTCATATGGATTTGAAAGAGCGTATACAAAACGACATAAAAGAAGCGCTTCGCGCGGGCCGGTCAACCGAGCTGATGACATTGAGGCTTCTGTGGAGCGCCATTTTGAATAAAGAAAAAGAAAAGAGAGCAAAAAATGTCAGCGGGCATCCCGAGCTTTCTTCGGCAGATCTTGAGCGGCAGAGCGCGCTGCAGGACGAAGAAGTTATTGAGGCGATCTCTTCGGAAGCCAAAAAAAGAAGGGAGGCCATGGCGGAGTTTGAAAAGGGGCATCGCCAGGAGCTGGCGGATAAAGAGAAAGAGGAATTAGAGATTCTGCAAAAATATCTTCCGGAACAGTTGCCGGAGGAGGAAATAAGGCGGTTGGTTAAAGAGGCCATAGAGAAAGTTGGGGCATCCGGGCAAAAAGACATTGGAAAAGTGATGGCCGAATTGATGCCGCGCGTGAAAGGGCGCGCGGACGGAACCTTGGTCAATAAAACAGTAAAAGAACTTTTGGCCGTTTAATTAAACTATGTCCCCATGGCGGTTGAAGTGAATAATTTGACGGCCGTGTCCGTCAGGGAGGGGATTTTGCGCGAAGCGGCGGAATTGGTATTAAGAAAAGAAGGAGGGTTGAGAAACGATCTTTCTATTGCCCTAGTGGGGCAAACAAGGATGCGGCGGCTGAATAAAATATATCGAGGCAAAAATAAAAGTACGGATGTGCTGTCGTTTCTGTCGGACAAAGCGCAGCAAAAGCAGTTTTATGGCCAAACACGAAACATGGGGGAAGTAATAATTTCGTTGCCCGATGTTAAAAAAAACGCAGTCCGGTTTAACGTTGCCTCCGAAGACGAACTGTTAAACGCCCTCGTGCATGGCATTTTGCATCTACTGGGGTACAACCACGAAAAAACAAAAAAAGAGGCGAAGATAATGTTCGCGAAAGAGAAACAATATTTTAGGGCAATAAACAAAATAACGTTTTAAGGGTTTAATCATAAAGGGGGCGGCTTATGGCAAAAAGCAATATAGTCACCGCGCTTGATATAGGCACTAGCGCCATCAAGGGCCTGCAGATTAGGTTTTACGACGGCACAGGGGAGCCGGAACTTTTGGGGACTGCCCAAAGTCCATCCGGCGGCGTGAGAAAAGGCGTGGTGGTAGACCATCAGGAAGTCGCGGAAATTGTTAAAAAAGTGCTTGATGAACTTTTCGCCGTCAGCCGTCAAAAAATCGGAGGGATATTCGTCAATATCGGCGGAAGCCATCTGTTTTTAACTTCGTCGCAGGGAGGCGTTGCCGTATCGCGGGCGGATCAAAGGATTTCGCGAGAAGACCTTGATAGAGTTTTAGCGGCCGCCCAAGCGCTGTCTTTGCCCGCAAACAAAGAAATTCTGGATGCCTGGCCCAAAGAGTTCGCCGTGGATCAAGAACGCGGCATTAAAGAGCCCTTGGGTATGAAGGGTATAAGGCTTGAGGTGGAAATTCTTGCCGTCTGCGGATTTTCTCCTTATGTAAAAAATGTCAGCGATGCCGTGTTGGGATCCGGATATCAAATATATGATGTGATTCCTTCTCCAATTGCGGCCGCGAAATCCATTTTAAGTCCGCGTCAACGAGAATTGGGATGCGCCGTGGTTGATATCGGCGCGCGCACGACCGATTTCTCGGTTTTTGAAGAGGGAGAGCTGATTCACGCCGCGGTTTTTCCGGTGGGATCGGCGAATATCACCGATGACATTGCCATTGGGCTAAAAATAGATATAGATTCCGCGGAAAAGATTAAAAAAGAATTCGGCTTGCCCCTCGTAAAAACAGGCATAAAACAATTCAGTCTCACCCGCGCTAAATCGCATAAAATCGGAAAAGAGCGAAAAGCCAAAAGCGCGCTGAAAAGGGGCAGAGATAAAAAAAGCGGCAAAATAATAGAAGTTGAAATTTCTCCCGGGTCGTTTGCGGCCTTTCCGCAAAAAGCATTTGCCGGCATTGTTGAGGCGCGGTTGCACGATATTTTTGATGCGGTAAACCGCGAATTAAAAAAGATTTCGCGCCAAGAACTTTTGCCGGCCGGGGTTTTCTTAACCGGAGGAGGAGCGCAAATGGCGCACATAGTAGATGTGGCTAAACGAGAATTAAAGTTGCCCTGCAGTGTTGGTCTGGCTCATGGAATTAGGGGGCTTCAGGAAGACCCCTCTTGGACCGCGGCATGCGGCCTGGCTCTTCATGGTTTTGAGGCAGATGCCGGCAGAACACCCAGGTTTGTAACGTCCGCGCTCGGAGATAAAATAAAAGGCTGGCTGAAAATGTTTATTCCATAACAAAATAAACAAGAGGTATGCCGACAAAAATAAAAGTCATAGGATTGGGGGGCGCGGGTTGCAATGCGGTTTCAAGGATGGCATCTTGCCGCGTCAAGGGCATAGAGTTGATTGCGGCAAATACCGACGCGCAAGACCTTAAAAAAGCCCGCGTCAATCTGAAGGTTCGTTTAGGGAAAGCGCTTACGGGGGGCTTGGGTACGGGTATGAATCCGGAAATCGGCAGAGACGCGGCTCGGGAAAGCCAACAGGAATTAACAGAAATTCTGCGCAATACGGATATGCTTTTTCTTACCTGCGGCCTGGGAGGGGGCACGGGCACGGGCGCTTCCGGGGTTGTAGCGGATATCGCGCGTTCTCTTGGCATTCTTACTATTGCCGTAGTTACCCTTCCTTTTTCGTTTGAGGGCGCAGAAAGAAAAAAAATAGCGGAGCAGGGCATTGCGGACCTGCAAAACAAAGTAGACACCCTTTTGGTTATTTCAAACGATAAGATATTTACCGTCTGCGGAAAAGATACGTCGCTAAAGGAAGCTTTTTGGCAGGTTGATGAACTTCTGCGTCAGGCGGTTAAAGGCATTTCCGATCTCATTATTATGCCGGGATTTATCAACGTTGATTTTGCCGACGTGAAAACTATTATGCGCCACGGAGGTCAGGCAATGTTCGGGGTGGGTGTGGCCTCGGGCGAGGATAGGGCAAAACGGGCGATAGAGATGGCGCTGCGCTCTCCTTTTCTTGATTTTTCCATTGAAGGCAGTAGGGGAATTCTTTTTAACGTGTCGGGCGCCGAAGATCTCACCTTGGCCGAAGTCCAGCAAGCCGCCGAAAGTCTTACTGAAAAACTTGATCCTAGGGCGCGTGTTATATTCGGCGCAGTCCGCGATCCCCGCCTGAAAAAAGGAGAGATGAAGGTGACGATGATTGCGACCAGATTTCGGCAATGAGGGCACAAGCCCTTGTTCTCTATTTTTGTTTCGCCTTCGCGGGAGGAATATTTTTGACCTCTTTTTTCGTAACACCCTGGCAAATGCTGCCGGCCCTTTTTATTTTTGGAGCGCTTTTAGTTTCTATATTTTGGAGACACAAGACCTTTGTTGTTGCAGGCTTGTGCGTAGTTTTTTTCGCCGTCGGCGTCTGGCGTTTTCAGTCGGTACAAGCAGGAATAGAAAATCATATTCTAAATGGGTATTACGGCGAAGAAGTCAGTGTGGGCGGGCGAGTGGTAAGGGAGCCCGACTTGCGCGAAGGCCATACTAAAATAACCGTTGCCGCAGAAACATTGTATGTGGAAGACGGGAGCGTTTTGGATATTTCCGGCGGAGCGAAAATTCTTTTAACGGTAAAGTCTTATCCCGCATATGTATACGGAGATTATCTGCGGATAACCGGCAAACTGCAAATGCCGGTTGAGTCCGAGGAATTTAATTACAAAAAATATTTGAGCGCGCAAGGCATAGCTTTCGTTATGTATTGGCCGGAGGTTGGGGCGGAGGACCGTAAAAAAATAAGTCAGCCCTCGGCGGTTTTTGAAAAAATTATGGCGGCAAAGAAAACCTTCAGGGGCGCCATTGAACAAAATATGTCTCCGCCGGAAAGCTCGATTTTAAGCGCAATGATTTTCGGCGACCAGGGATCCGGCCGTTTATCAAAAGAGTGGACGGAGAAGCTTAACAGGTCTGGCCTGCGCCACATCACCGCGGTCTCCGGCATGAATATAACAATTATTTCTCAAATGCTTTTCGCCTTGGGCCTGGCTATCGGTCTGTGGCGAGGGCAAGCGTTTTATTTCGCCCTTTTAATATTATCAATTTATATTTTAACAATCGGCGCGCCCGCCTCCGCGGTGAGGGCGGGCATTATGGGCGGTTTGTTTCTGTTGGCTCAAAAAGTCGGACGGCCCGCGAACGCCGGACGCGCTATAGTTTTCGCGGCAACAGGAATGGTTGCCTTAAATCCCTTTTTGCCGACCCGCGATGTCGGCTTCCAGCTTTCATTTCTGGCGATGCTCGGAATGGTGTATTTAATGCCCTCAATGCTGGGTTGGTTTGAATTTATTCCGAATCCGGCATGGCTGCCGTTGCGACAGCTTTTCGCTATGACTTTATCCGCTCAGCTTTTTACCTTGCCTATTTTAATTTATAATTTTGGCCAGTTGTCTTTGGCGGCTCCTTTCGCCAATGTTCTTATCGTGCCGTTGCTGCCCTTAATTACTGTTTTGGGTTTAGCTTACGGCGCGGCGGGCGCGATATGGCCGTTTTTTGGCTGGATTCTTTCCTGGCCGGCGTGGCTTTTTATGGCGTACACAATCGCGGTAATTGATTTTTCATCGCGACTGCCCTTGGCCGTCATCATCAAAAATGTTCATTGGGTTTGGCTGGCGGGGGCTTATACGTTTTTGGCCTGGGGCGCGCGGCGGTTGTATCAAAAACAGAAGTTAAATTTCCTGCTGGATTAAGAGCAAAGTTGACATGTTTTTTTAGCCCTGCAACAATAAATTAATTCAGCATATACGTTAGCTGTTTAAAAATATCTCAAAAAGGAGGGAAAAAGATGTTCCCGCGAAAATACGGAGTTGGAAACAATCAGCTTATGAGCTCCGCGGAAGTATTGATGGAAAACAGGGTGCTGTGTCTGACGGGCATAATCGGAATGAACGCGATAGAAATGGCGCAAAACCTGCGATTTTTGGCGCAAAAAAGCAGAGATCCGATTAAGATTGAAATAATTAGTCCTGGCGGGGACGCGTTCGCCGGATTCGCTCTTTACGATATTATTTCGGCTCTGAACCAATCTGGCATACCGATTTATACCGTAGGTCACGCGGCTTATAGTATGGCAGCTCTCATACTGGCCGTCGGAGCGCCAGGTCACAGATATATATATCCCAAAGGAACGGTTATGCTTCACGCCGCTTCCGTTGGAGCCGCAGGGATGGTGAGCGAAGCCGATCTGAAGATATTAAGGAAAAACGACGCAATCTTGGTGGATATGATCGCCGAACTTTGCCAAAAAAAGGCTAAGACGCGGAAGGAACTTCACAAGAGAATGGTTGAAAACGGGGAAGAGTTCTGGTTTGACGCCGCCGAAGCCAAAAAATTCGGCCTGGTGGATTATATCGTTACTCCCGATATTGATCGCGAGCTTTTTGGGAATTTGGTTCTTCCTTCGTGGGATTCGGTTAAGGAAACGTCGTAAAGCAAAGAGAGCCAGCCATAGGTTGGCTCTCTTTTAAATTTGGTCAGGTGATCTTTATTAGCTACGAACTCGGCGCGCCATTGTGGTAGAATATGCGAATGGGAGAAATATTGAAGTTCCCGCCGGGCTTTTTATGGGGTTCGGCCACCTCGGCTTATCAGGTGGAGGGAGGGATTGAAAATTCGGATTGGTCTAAAGGTTATCGGGCCGGCTTAGCCTGTGATCATTATAATCGCTACGAAGAGGATTTTGATCTACTGCAGAAATTAAACCAAAACGGCTATCGTTTTTCTATTGAATGGTCGCGCGTGGAGCCGGAATCCGGTCTGTTTGACGAGCAAGAATTGGAACATTACAGGCGCATTTTATTTTCGCTCCGGCGCCGGAATATACAGACTTTTGTAACCCTGCATCATTTTACTAGTCCGGACTGGTTCGCAAAGGCCGGCGGATGGACGAACGCCAAAGCGCCGTATTATTTTTCACGTTTTGCGGAGCGTTTGCTGGAGGAATACAAGGGTTTGGTTGATTTTTGGATAACTATTAACGAGCCAATGATTTATGCCGCGAAAGGATACCTTGATGGCACGTGGCTGCCAAGGAAAAAGAACCCTATTTTATTTTTGAAAGTTTTACATAATCAGACACTGGCCCATAAAAAAATATACGAGCTTTTTCATAAAAAGGCGGAGGTGCGGGTTGGCATAGCAAAAAATAATCAATTTTTTGAATCATACAATAGAAAATCGTTTTTAGATCGGGCCGTGGTTAAGCTGGCAGATTATTTTATGAACCGATGGTTTTTAAACCGTATCGCAGGCCACCTTGATTTTATCGGCTTGAACTATTATTTTCACCAAAAGATTGCTTTCCCCTGGGGGACGAGAAACGAAAATAAAAAAATATCGGATATCGGATGGGAGGTGTATCCCGAAGGGATTTATCATGTTCTTTCCGGTTTAAAAAAATACCAAAAAACTGTCTATGTTACGGAAAACGGCGTTGCCGACAACCGCGATCTGCTACGCAGAGATTTTATCAGAGGTCATCTTTATTGGATACATAAGGCGATTCAGGGCGGCGTGGACGTGCGTGGATATCTTCACTGGTCTTTGATTGATAATTTTGAATGGGAAAAGGGGTTTGAGCCCCGTTTTGGCTTGGTGGAAGTTGATTACAAAACTCTAGAAAGAAAAATAAGGCCAAGCGCGTATTACTATTCTGAAATCTGCAGAAACAATGGTTTTGAGCACTAACGAAGTTTAATTATGGCCTGGCTTGTTTTTGTCATCTTCTCATATTTTTTGTTAGCCATTGCTTCGGTAGGCGACAGGTTCTTTTTGACGGGCCCCTTAAAAAATCCCAAGGTTTATACTTTTTACGTCGGCGCCGCATCCTTGCTGGCGGCGCCTTTTATTTTCCCCTTTGTCGGCGTCCGGCCGGATTTTTTCACACTGCTGCTTGGATTGGCCGCGGGCCTGTTTTGGGTCGGCGCCCTGTGGGCGTATTTTTTGGCTATAGCAAAAAGCGAAGTTTCGCGCGTGGTGCCCGCCACCGGGGCTTTTATCTCAATTTTGACGCTTTTAGGCGCATATTTCACGAGCCGCGAAATGCTTCTACCCGGAGAAATTTTCGCGTTCGCGTTGTTACTAATCGGCGGAGTTTTGATTGTAGCCCCCAAAATTTCTATGAGTTATTTTTTCCATGAACACACTCTTCCTTTCATTGTTTTCGCGGCGTTTTTATTTACGCTGGTCCTGTTTTTGGTCAAGGCGATTTTTTTGCGCACGCCTTTTGCCGAAGGTTTGCTTTTAATACTTATCGGGCGGGGATTGGCCTCTTTATTTTTTCTGATTTTTTCCGATGTGAAGAAAGCGGTCTTTGCCGAGAGAGTAGGGCTTGCAAAACAGGTTGCCTTTCTCTTCATTTGCTTCCAGTCGGCTGGAGGGTTAGGTTCCGCCCTGCAGATTTTTTCTATTTCTTTGGCGAAAATATCCCAGCTTTCTTTAATCAATGCCCTGGAAGGAACGCGCTATCTGTTTTTATTTATTTTTGTCTGGCTAGCTGCTCGCTGGCGGCCCGAGCTTCTGAAAGAGGAGATGGCCGGCGCTGTTTTGCGCCAAAAATTAATCGCCGGAGTCATAATTATTTCTGGCATCGCAATTTTAGTGCTCGCGTAAAAACCTAGGTTTCCTATAAAACAAGAATATCTGCGCAATTTCCCCCACAGAGGAAATTGCGCAGATATGTATTGTTCAATTTGAATTCTGTAAACCCCTCTCTTGCAAGCAAGAGAGGGGTTTACAGAATTTTACCTGTATGCTACCAATATGGGTTAGCCAAATACCAATAGCTAATGTTCTTTAATAACCAGTATCTCGATTAACTTTTAGGGGGTAAGAAGCAATGACAGGTCAGGTTGAAGCGCAAGAAGAACTCAGGGTTATTGTCCATCCCTCAAAGTGGAATCAGTGGGAAGATATTTGTAAGAGCGTCTTGGAAGAATATGCCCAGCGTTTTTGGACCCGTTTTGAGTTATGGGTTCCCAAAAAAAATGTTCGCCGGCCGCCGAAAAATCCAAGAAAGGATACGGTTTATATTTTTGTCGGTTGCACGCCGGTTCGGTCCGAAAGTGCCAGAATCAAAAGCGCTTTTGGCCATGATTTATGGGTTAGTGCCATGGGTATCAATGGTTTTTTACCATCTGAAGAGGGGATTGTCATAAGCGATGACAACTGCCAAGAGTTGGCTGAGGTTGTAGGCAGAAGCATTTATATACTTTTCTGGCCGACCGTACGAGAAGGATATATGGAGCCGGTATTTCGGGCCATATTAGATAGGGCTCTTTTCTGGATTTTTGAAGCTAGCGACGAAGATCGCAGAGCCTACGAAGAAAATCGGAGCCGAGGAGAGAAAGACCGCTTTGCCGGGCTATTTGGGGATTGGGCAGGTGCAATAAAAGCTACAGAATCACAGTTAAAGAAAAACAAAAAAATAGCTGAGGAACTTCAACAATCTTTAGCCAAAGCCATTGAGTCTCTTTCGGTGTGGGAAGAATACGCTTCGATGCTAAAAGCCCGGGGAGCGAGAGATATGCAAACCGTTCGTGACGAGTACGACAGGATTATGGCAATGTCTAAGGTTAAACGACTGAAAGTCTACAGCGACAGATTGGTTGTTTTCACTGAAATGATTACCGTCTGCTACAAAAACCTTATTTTTGAGATTGGCGAGTTCAGAATAGAAATAGATTTATCAGGGAAAGGACTGCGGATGTATAACCTTACTCATCCCAAGCCAGATAAAGAATGTAACATGCAGCATCCTCACGTCGGGCCTGACGGGATTCCTTGCTTGGGAAACATCAAGGAAGCTATTCCTCAGTTTATTGCCCAGCGTGAGATGGGCGTCGTAGTTACGCTCTCTCTGCAGTATCTTGAGACCTTGAATCTTGATGACTGGAGGGCGCAAAGAAATTTCTTTTACTGGCCGCTGCAAGGCGAGAACGAAGAGGATCGGGAAAAACGGGTTAGAGCCTTTGAAGAAGAGTTGAAAAAGCGCCGCGATCCAAAACTTGAAGAAAACCCGGTGCCTTTGATTGATGAAATGTATTGCTCCCAGAGACAGGAGGTAGAGTCCGTTGTATGACCATCAACCAGAATTCTGGCCGCAGGTTGATATTTTTTCACCGGCAAAGTTTGAAAAGACCGTGCATATCATTGGGGTTGGGGCAATTGGGTCCCATATCGCCTTGACACTTGCTAAAATGGGAGTTGAAAAGATAGCGGTTTATGACCCAGATACGGTTTCTGCCCATAATGTACCTAATCAGGTCTACGGCATTGCTGATATCCGAGATTCCGTGGAAGACGAGATCAAAAAAGTAGACGCATTGGCGCGTCACATCAAAGAGCAGACAGGCGCGCAGATTCAGGCCGTAGCCCAAGAAATTTCTTCGGGCGAATGGAAGTTTCCGGGCATTGTTTTTTTGTGTGTTGACAGTATGGCGGCAAGAAGGTATATATATGAGGAGTACATTAAACTAAAGCTTTGGGTGGATCTTTTCATTGAGGTTCGTATGGGAGCAGAGATTGGTAAGATTTATACCATCAAGCCCTGGCATTTCTTTGACCTCAAGGGTTATGAAGAAACCCTACATTCTGATGAAGAGGCCGCTCAGGATGAGTGTACGGCTCACGCCATAAAAACCACTGCTGAAGTGATAGCCGGCATTGCCTGCCATAAGCTTACTAAGTGGCAGCGGCATATTCTCTGGCAGAAGGAGGTGGTTGTTTCGCTAAACCCTATTTTGATAACCAGCCGGTCATGGTAACCAAATAGTCAAGAAAGGAGGAAAAACATCATGCCAATAATTGTAACCGTAGGTGAGGTCGCGACAGCCGGAAAACGGGGAAAACTTTTAGAGCAATACGCCCTAGACGGTGGTCAACCAACAGCCGGTGACGCCCTGAAGGTTGCGGGGTTGAGCGCGGAAAGTAAGGGGTATCACGTCTATGTGAACAATAAACCGGCCAGTGGTGCTGCTCTTCTGAGAGACGGAGATACCGTACTTCTTATGCCGGCAGTGAGAGGCGCATGAGCCAACCCGTAGCCAAAAAAGCTCCAAGCACATCGCTTGGAGCTTTTTTTATTTATAAGGCGATGCGGTGTAATTTTTACAGCGATGCGATGTAACGAGGGCTGTCCTCGTTACATTAAGTTTCGCAGGTTTGACGTGATATAATAAAATCGATGAGATTAATATCCAAAATTATTTTCATAGTTATAGTCGTCGCCATCGTCGTTTCCGGCTATTTTTTCGCCGGCTCGCCGCCGCAGGCGGAAAATATCGTTTGGGGCGTCAATTTTTCGCAAAAACACGCAACCGCGCTCGGACTTAACTGGGCGGAAACCTATCTTGCGTTGATGGACGATTTGGGGGCTGGGCGCGTAAAAATCGCGACTTATTGGGACTTGCTGGAACCCGAAGAATATAAATACCAATGGGAAGATCTGGACTGGCAGGTAGAACAGGCGGAAAATCGTGGGGCGAAGCTGATTTTGGTGATCGGAATGAAGACGCCGCGCTGGCCGGAATGTCACATTCCGGGGTGGGCTCGGAGTAAATCAAAAGCGGACCAGCAAAGAAAAATTCTAAATCTTGTTGAAGAAATTGTCCTGCGCTACGGGGATTCCTCGGCCATCCAATACTGGCAGGTGGAAAACGAACCATTTTTTCCGTTTGGCGATTGTCCGTGGGTTGACAAAGAATTTTTGCAAAAAGAAATAGCTCTGGTAAAACAGCTCGATTCTCTCCATAGACAAATTATAATTTCCGACAGCGGAGTTCACTTGGCCCTTCAACCCTACTTTTTACTGGAGAAAGGCGCAGTTAATAAAACGTTTTTTTGGCAAAGAAGTTTGGGTAGTGGAATTGCAAGCTGAACCCTGGGGGCCGAAATTACTTTATGATTCGCCGCTGGAAGAACAGGAAAAGACGATGAATCTAGAGCAGTTTAGCTATATGATTGATTTTGCAAAGCGCACGGGCTTAGATACTTTTTATCTGTGGGGAGGAGAATGGTGGTATTGGATGAAAGAAAAACAAAATAACCCTGCAATATGGAATGAAGCCAGTAAATTGTGGCCGAACCCTTGACTTTTAGTAAGATATAATATATAATGTAAGTAGAATCAGGCCGCACAGAAGGAGTGTTCAAGTGCCGATTTGGTTGGCAGGACTAGTCGCAGCTCTTTTCAATGTTGCTTTCTGGTTCTGCATGCTCGGCGTGCAGACCTGGGAGCAAAAAACCGGCCGCATTCCCCCGCGGCAAAAGGAATTTCCATATTTGCAGGATTTCTGGACTAACGGGTTCGTAGGCGACGGCATCGGTCTTGGCTTGGTGGACGCCGCCGTGGCCGTGACAGTTTATCAGCGTGGATTCACTACTTGGATGATAGTCGCTGTCGCCGCAGGAATGCTTTTAACGGTAGGGTTCTATAAATTTGCGACAGCACCCATTCATAAACCCAACTGGGGTTTTATGGACGGCGGTAATATAACCTGGGGCGGCAGGGTGCATCTCGTGTATTTTGCCGTTCAAGCCACTGTCGCTACTATAGGGTTTGTCTTGCTGTTTGCTCTGCAAATTCGTGGTATTCCATTGGCTATCGGATTGTCCGGTATTGCCGCATATCTAGCGGCATTGGCCGCGGATGTGGCAATCGGCCGTCTGCCGGCAGTAAAGAGGGGGTAGCAATAAAGCCGCTTTTGGTCTTAACCGGAGCGGCTTTTGAATTGAAAGCGAGAGATTTTTTGTATAGTATGAAGTTAAAGGTATGAAGATTTCTTTTATTATCCCGGCTTACAATGAAGAAAAATATATTACAGACTGCATTTCTTCTATTATTGCGCAGAAAGATTTGCCGGAACACGAAATCATAATGGTAAATAACCATTCCAACGATAGAACCGGCGAGATTGTAAGTCAAAATTTTGGCAACCGGATTCAAATAATACGCGAGGAGCAGCTGGGGATGTGTAGGGCGCGGAATCGCGGTGCCGCGGAAGCCACCGGTGATGTTCTCGTATTTTTCGACGCCGATGTCCGAGCCCCCATTAACTGGATCAAGATTTTATTGAAGATACTTGCGGTACAGCCCAATGTGGTTGGAGTATACGGGCCTTATAGATTTTTAGACTTGTCTTTGCATTATCGTTTTTTTGCAGAAACACTCAATTTTCAGTTTATACACCCAGTTTACAATTTTATTTTCAACAAAATATTTCATAAGTCATCTTTAGGAGTGGGCGGAAATTTTGCCGTGCGTGCGGATATATTCAGGAAAGTCGGCGGGTGGAACGAGGATATATTTTTTTGCGGTGAAGAGTTGGATTTATGCAAGCGGCTTATTTTACAGGGACGGATAATTTTTAATCCCGATCTATGGGTTTGGGAGTCTGGTAGGCGGTTGCGGCAAAATGGGTTCCGGCAGATATGGCATTATTTCATCGGGTACGCCCCTTTTCTTATTACGGGAAAACAGCATAAAGATTATTATACGGCGGTGAGATAATATGCAGACAAACAAAAAACAAATTTACCCCATCAAATCCAGTAAAGCTGGTGCGAAGCAATTGAATGGGGTTTACCTTGATTACGCCGCGAGTACGCCGATTGACCAGAGTGTTCTAAGGGCGATGCTGCCGTATTTCAGAGAGGAATACGGTAATCCCTCGTCAATTCACGGTTTCGGACAAAGGGCACTGGCCGCGATTGATGAGGCGCGGGAAAAAGTCGCCGCGTTTTTGGGTAGCGTTCCGAGCGAAGTGATTTTTACGGGGTCTGCCACGGAAGCTAATAATCTTGCCATACAAGGTGTTGTTCGCAGTTCGCAGTCTGCGGTTAACGGCGCGCCTCACATTATTACTTCTCAAATTGAGCACGATTCGGTTTTGGAGGTTTGCCGCCAGCTGGAAAAAGAAGGGGTTGAGGCTACATATTTGCCGGTTACCAAAGAGGGATTGGTATTGGCTTCTGATTTGGAAAAGGCCCTGAAGCACAATACGATTTTGGTTTCAATAATGTATGCCAATAATGAAATTGGAACAATCCAACCGATAGCCGAAACCGCGAATATAATAAAAAATGAGAACACTAAACGGCATACGTTAAGCGCTAAACACCCAAGAATTATCTTCCACACCGATGCCGTTCAGGCCGCTAATTATCTAAATTGCAACATAGATAAGCTTGGCGTTGATTTGCTCACACTAAGCGCCCATAAAATATACGGTCCCAAAGGTGTGGGGGCGCTGTATATTAGAAAGGGAACCGTTTTGAGGCCCTTAATTTCTGGCGGAGGGCAGGAATTTAATTTAAGGCCAGGCACCGAAAATGTTGCAGGAATAGTAGGTTTTGGCGCGGCAATCACGCAGGTTACCCGCCTCCGCCAAGGCTACGGCGGGCAGGCAGGTAACAAGTTACCCGCCTTCGCTAAAGCTGCGGCGGGCAAGCAGGTTACAGGGATAACGAGTTTGCGGGATATGCTGATTAATAAAATGCTAAAGAATATTCCGAGGGCGAGATTGAACGGTTCCGCCGAAATCCGCTTGGCGAATAACGCTAACTTTTGTTTTCCGGGTGTAGATGCCGAGAGCCTGATTATTGCTTTGGACCAAAAGGGGATTGCGGTTTCAAGCGGTTCCGCCTGTTCAACGCGCGCCATCAAGCCATCCCATGTTCTGCGGGCCATTGGCTTGTCAGACAAAGACGCGCGCTCATCTGTGCGTTTTAGTCTCGGGCGGTACAGCACGGCGGCGGAAATAAATTACTTAATGGAAATTTTGCCCTCGGCGGTTAAAAATATTAAAACATTGTCGTAGAGCATGGGATAATTATGCCAATCGTTTCTCTTCCAAAATTAAAAGCCATCAAAATAGACGGCGAAAAAATTAAGCATTTCGCCATAAAGCTGTTTTTGCCGCGAATGATTTTAGGAATGTTGGGCATGATTTTCGTCCCGGCACTTTTTGGTTTTATGGCAGGCATTTTAGCGAACGCTTATTTTTATCAGGAAATCAGGAATTCTTTAGACAAACTGGACGTTGCAATTCCTCTGCGCAATAATTTCGGCGCGTCATCGCAAAAAGAACAGGAATATGTGCCGCAGCTAGCTCAGGAAGAACTGGTCATCGGCGTGGTAAAACGCGCCTCGCCGGCGGTAGTAAACATTATTGCCTCCAAAGATGTGCCGGTTTTTGAACAGTATTTCGTTAAACCCTTCGGCGAGGAATTTCCTCTTTTTGAAATTCCTCAGCAGCGCCAAAAGGGAACCGAGAAGCAGGAAATAAGCGCCGGAAGCGGCTTTATAATTTCGGAAGACGGCCTTATTTTAACCAACAAGCATGTAGTGTCCGCGGAAGGCGCGGAATACACGGTTTATACCAATGACGGCAAAAAATTTCAGGCCCGCGTGCTGGCCGCAGATCCGGTTCAGGATATTGCCGTGGTTAAAATAGACGCGCAAAGTCCTCTGCCAACGTTGGAGCTTGGCAATTCTGGCCGCCTTCAGATAGGTCAGAGCGTGATAGCCATAGGCAATGCATTGGGAGAATTTAGCAATACCGTTTCGGTGGGCGTGATTTCGGGGCTCGGCCGCACCATTACCGCCGTGGGCGGAGGAATAACCGAAACCATAGAAGACGTTATACAGACCGACGCCGCGATTAACGAGGGAAATTCGGGCGGCCCCCTGCTTAATTTAAGAGGCGAGGTCGTGGGAATTAACACGGCTATTGCGTCCGGCGCCCAGAATGTAGGTTTCGCCTTGCCCATTGATCGCGCGAAGAAAGATGTTGAACAGGTTAAAAGCGGCGGAAAAATATCATATCCCTACCTTGGCATTTATTACGTCATTATTACCCCCGACTTGAAACAGCGGTATAATTTGTCCGCAGATTACGGCGCTTGGGTGGGAAGAGACGCCGAAGGACGCGCCACAAATCAGGCGGTTTTGCCCGACACTCCGGCGGCGAAAGCTGGTATCCAGAAAGACGATATTATTTTGGAATTTAACGGAGAGCGCCCGGAGCAAACTAATTCTTTGGAAAAAATTATGCAAAAATACAATCCGGGCGACGCGGTCGTCCTGAAAATCCTGCGCGCGGAAAAAGAAATAACGGTTGAAGTTATTCTTGAAGAAAGGTAACGACAAATTTGGCGGGGTTGACCATACCCGTTTTGTGCTATAATGTTTTAGGTTAGCGGAAGCGTACACGTCAGTACGGCCGCATAGTTCATTGCCAATTCATATATATAAGGAGGTGAAATGGCAGTGCGGATACATCCTCACGTGATTCAGAGGGAACGAGAAAGATTCGGCCCGGCCAAAAGATCCGCGATTATCCGCAGAATTTTAACCGGCATATCGCGCGGCACACGTCTTACATATGAAGAGGCGCGCAAAATAGGGCTTAAGGTATATCCCGGGCCCAAAGTATGGTTCGTGCGCTATAAAAAGCGCTGTTACGTGGTTGCCGGATCCCTGGTGGTTACGGTTCTTTCTTTCGGCAATATTATTGCTTTGGGCTGGCCACGGCGGATTTTTTGGAGAAGGGAGCGTAAATAATGCAGTCGGTAGTTGCGGAAGAAGTGGATGTTCAAAATAAGTATTTTTGTTCGGGCAACCCCGACCCCAAAAAGCCTAGCCACCATTGGATTATTGATGCGCCGCGGGGATCAATCAGTAAGGGCCGGTGTAAACTTTGCGGCGCGACCAGGGAGTTTCAAAACTATCTTCCGACAGCAATGGAGGCGCTTTGCGAAATTAGGGCGCGCCGTAAGGAGCGCCACGAGCGGATAAACCCGCGATTGCGCGCTGTCGGTTTTTAATCTGCTATTTTATTTCCCCAATCATCAAATAGGCGGCAAAATACCACATTGCCGCCTTTTCGTTGCCCACTTTGATTTTCATAAAAAAGATGGTAAAATTTTAATTGAAGCCATATGAATGGAGGCAATTTCACACATAAAGCTCAAGAGGCAATACTCATGGCGCAGGATGCCGCTAGGGAGCGCAATCAGCAGCAGATTGACGCTATGCATCTTTTATATGCGCTGCTTCATCAGGAAGGCAGTGTGGTTTTGACGTTGCTGCAGAGGATGAGCGCGGACATTGAGGGCTTGAAAAGGAAAACCGAAGGCGCTTTAGCTCACATCGCGACGGTGTTGAATCCGCAAGCCTTCGGCCAGTTTTATCTTACGCAGGATATGGCGCGCGTTTTAGACAAAGCAAGGCAGGAGGCGCTTAAAATGAATGATGATTTTATTTCGGTTGAGCATTTGTTTTTGGCTTTGCTTGATACTCCCACGAAGGCAAAAGAAATTCTTGACGCCACGACTTTTATGCAGGCCTCTGGCGGAGTGGCGGCTCTGGAATTCGGGAAACTCACCTACGGCGAGGTTTTGAAAATTTTGGCGCAAATCAGAGGAGGCGCCCGCATAACGGACCCGGAACCGGAATCAAAATATCAAGTCGTGGAAAAATACGCCAGAAATCTTACTCAGCTTGCCCGCGAGGGCAAACTTGACCCGGTAATCGGCCGCGAAAATGAAATCCGGAGGCTTATGCAGGTATTAAGCCGCCGCACAAAAAACAATCCGGCTTTAATCGGCGAGGCCGGAGTCGGCAAAACGGCCATCGTTGAAGGTTTGGCCCAGCGCATTATTAAAGAAGACGTTCCCGAAAGTCTTCGCGACAAAGAACTCATAGCGCTGGACTTGGGGTCATTGATCGCCGGCACAAAATATCGCGGAGAATTTGAGGACAGGATTAAGGCCTTGTTGAAAGAACTTAATCGCGCTTCCGGGCGATATGTTTTGTTCATAGACGAATTGCACACGCTCGTGGGCGCGGGAGCGGCCGAGGGCGCGATTGACGCTTCAAATCTTTTAAAGCCGGCTTTATCTCGGGGAGAATTGCGGGCAATCGGCGCAACCACAATAAAAGAATATCAAAAATATATTGAGCGGGATCCCGCGCTGGAGCGTCGTTTCCAGCCGATTTATGTCGCCGAACCCACCATAGACGACACGGTGGCTATTTTGCGGGGCCTCAAAGAAAAATACGAAATACATCACGGCGTTAGGATTCGCGATCAGGCGTTGGTTGCCGCGGCCGAACTTGCCGCGAGATACATTACCGACAGATTTTTGCCGGACAAAGCCGTAGATCTAATGGACGAGGCGGCCAGCGCTTTGCGCCTGGAAATTGAAAGCCAGCCGGTGGAGCTGGAACACCTGAAACGGGAAATTCAAAAATTTGAAATTGAGAAAGAAGCGCTGAAAACAGAAAAAACTCCAAAAAGGCGCATGACGGCCCTTAACCGCCAGCTTGCCGATCTTAAGGAAAAAGAAAAACATCTTGAGTTGAAATGGAAAACGGAAAAAGAGCATATCCAAAAAATCCGCAATCTAAAAAAAGAGATTGATGATTTGTCTTTGCAGGCCGAATTTGCCCAGCGGGAAGCCAATTTGCAGAGAGTCGCCGAAATTAAATACGGTTTGATTCCCAATAAGCTGAAAGAAATGAACGCCCTGGAAAAAGAGCTGATACGTTTCCAGAAAAAACACAAACTGTTAAAAGAGGAGGTAAACGAGGAAGATGTGGCGCAGGTTGTGTCTCGCTGGACCGGTATTCCCGTAACCCGGCTCATAGAGGAGGAAGTCAAGAAGCTGGAAAAAATAGAGGAAATTCTTTCCCGGCGCGTAATCGGTCAAGAAGAAGCCATACGCGCGGTCGCCAACGCAATCCGCCGTTCAAGGGCGGGCATTGCGGAAGAACAGCGGCCGATGGGCTCTTTCATGTTTTTAGGCCCTACGGGCGTGGGTAAAACGGAGACCGCCAAGGCCTTGGCTGAATTTCTTTTCAATGACACAAACGCGCTTGTCCGGCTGGATATGTCGGAATACATGGAACGGCACGCGGTTTCAAAAATTATCGGTTCCCCGCCGGGATACGTTGGATATGAGGAGGGCGGCCAACTCACCGAGAAAATTCGTCATCGGCCATACAGCGTGATACTTTTTGACGAAATAGAGAAAGCGCATCCGGAAGCGTTTCATATTTTACTGCAAATTCTTGAAGACGGGCGCTTAACCGATGCTAAAGGCCGGGTAGCTTCCTTTAAAAACGCTATTTTGATTATGACTTCCAACGCCGGATCGGAGTTTATAACAAAACTCGGTTCTCTGGGCTTTTTATCCGAAAGAAGCCAGGCCCAAAGGCAGGATTTGCGGGAAAAAGTAATGGAAGCCTTGCGCGAGGACTTCAGGCCCGAATTTTTGAACAGGATAGACGAAATAGTCATCTTTAATCATCTGGGCAAACCGGAAATTAAAAAAATCGTGGACCTTGAGCTGGATAAGGTCGCCGGAAGGCTGTCTGCCAAGGGAATTATTCTTCGCGTCAGCGAGAAAGCCAAGGAATTTTTAGCCGAACAGGGCTTTGACTCAAATTTGGGGGCGAGGCCTCTGCGGCGCGTGATTCAAAAGTTGGTGCTTGATCCTTTGGCGCTGAAGATCGTGCGCGGAGAAGCGAAAGAAGGCGAAAGATTGCTGATTGATTTTGACGGCAAGCAGATTATATTCGGCGGCTTGCAAACTTTGACTCCAGTCCAAAAACGGGACAAAGTAACGGCAAAACAGTAAAAAGCGGAGTTTCATGTTTCTGAAACAACTTGGCGCGCTTCTGGTTATTTTTTTCTTCGGCATCGCCGGCGGAAT
>Ga0075985_105_pt1 | contig 55664 bp, 62 predicted proteins | sample RifGroA2_FD_68003 | JGI IMG/M metagenome (GOLD analysis project Ga0075985, IMG submission 68003) | Parcubacteria bacterium GW2011_GWA2_47_9 | reverse complement strand
AAGCCCAATCGGTCGCGCAAGTTTAACGAACGCGGCCGGAAAAAGCGGGAGATGCCAATGGACGGCGCTGGCACCCGCAACATCCAGCGAGTGCTTGACGAACGGGCTGAAGGCAAAAAGCCAATTAGACGACTGAGCAAAAAGCGCCGCAAGAAGCGCTCCTAACTCGAGCAACCTGCAAAAGTTAGGAGGCTTTCCCAGAATTCCTAATTGGGAATTGTGGGAAGGAGGTGAGAAGAATGAAGAACGGACTCACCGTATTCAGGGCGAAGGTGCGCGGATGGTTGATGAACCCGGACGGCGAGACGCTCTGCCATTCCTGCTGGTCCGACTACCTGCTCCAGTTCCCGGAGCAGGACGAGAAGGGTAGGGCGGTCAGGAGAATGATGCAAGAAGAGTCAATGCTCCTGAGCCGTGCAATCCCCGGATACCAGCATAGCATCTCCAAAGAGGAGGCGACCGGAGCCCGGCGCCAATTCCGCAGCGCCGATGGCTGGCACGCCTTCTGCGAGAGATGCAACGAGTCAATCTTGGTCCCCTATTCTCCCGGAGAAACGCCTCCAGGAAAGTACCTTCCCGAGACCAAGAAAATTAAGCATCGTCCTACCGCGCGCCCCCAGGCCGTGAAGAAGATAGCCTATCGCTAATTCTTCACGGCCCCTTCCCAAAGTTCAGCATTATTCGCATGGGCGCATTCGTCCTTCGACTTTGCTCAGGACGAACCCTAAGTTTATCGGATGGGTTCGCATTTCCGAAGCCGGAAGCGAAGGAGCGCTATTCGCATGCTGGATTTTGGGAAGTCCTGCCTAGGGCGGAACTAAAGGAGGTGGTAGCGTGGGCTACTAAAATCGCGCGCCAATTTTGAACACAGAGAACTGTTCTATGTGTTCCCTCACCACTTACGCGTGGAACTCATCAATCGAAAGGAGGTGAGACGCATGAGTAATGGCGGAGACGGCGCATAAAAAATAACGCAGCCTCGTTCTGGTTAGAATTAGAGGAAATAGATTTTACAAGAAAGGCTCGAGCCTCATGGCTCGAGCCTGACTATTTTTAAAAGCGGCTCTGGCTATATTTCTGTCACCCGTCGTGACAATGTCTATTTCTTCCCCGCCGCTTGCCATGCCAGATTAAAAATCAAACGCAGGGTTTCGGCAATCTCTTTGCTTTCAATTATCACTCCTATGAGTTTGCCCCGGTAAGTGGCGATGGCAACCATGTTGCCGTAAATAGTAATGTCGGCGGAAAAAGGAAAGACTTTGGGGGACACAAACCTTCTTTCGGTTAAGGAGTCCTTAGCAGGTAGAACTGCCCCCGCTTCGCTGGTATAAATAGTTCTGACTCGTATTCTTTTCTTTTCCCTCTGCCTTACATAATGTTCACGTTCTGGCTTGGAAAAAATTTTTACAAAATCGTCTCGCGGATAAATATTCTCAAGGCTGGAAGCTCTGCTTTTAAGGAAATCTTCCTGCATCGCCTTTATTCCCTCTTTTCCTTCAAAAAACCGCACGCCGGGTTTTTCGCCGGCAAGGTGAAAAAGACTATTCATTGTGGGCAAAATATGCCGCAGGTCTTCTTCCAGCGCGGCGGCTTTTCTTTTTTGATTTGCCACCACGGAAACCAGCCTCTCGGGCGATTCCGCGGCAAAGAACTGCTTCTTGCCCTTCTCAAATGAACTCATCAGCCCTTTTTTGATTAACCCGTCAATCGCAAAATAAGCCGTGGGCCGTTTTAGCCCGGCTTTTTTGGCTATTTCTTGCGCCGACGAAGGACCCAACTCCAAAGAAGCCAAATATGTTTTGGCTTCTTTATCCGATAGGCCCAATTGTTCCAATTCCTTTTGCATGGTTCTTAAAATAATAGCGAGCGGTACGCCCGATATATCACGTATCCTACGCGCTATAATCCCTACTTCTGCTCGCGGGCTTCTTTCAGCGACAGGTTTATTCTCCCCTGTTCATCAATAGAGATGACTTTCACGGGAATAACATCGCCTATCTTCACAACATCGGTAACTTTGTTCACATGCCACGGAGCCAGCTGGGAAATATGCACCAGTCCTTCCTGCCCGGGAATAATTTCCACGAAAGCGCCGAAGTCCAAGATCCTTGTTACCCTCCCCTGAAATATCTCCCCTATTTTCGCCTCTCTGGTAATATTTTCTATCCACTGCGCCGCCTTGCTCGCGGATTCAGCGCTTTCTGAGGTAATGAAAACCTGACCGGTCTGCTCAATATCAATTGAAGCGCCCGTTTCGCCGATAATTTCATTTATAACTTTCCCTCCGGGTCCTATGACGTCGCGAATTTTCTCGGGGTTGATATGCAGAATAAGAATGCGCGGGGCATAAGGAGAAAGTTCTGTTCTGGGTTCCGGCAACACCTGCTCTATTTTGTCCAGAATTTCGTTTCTGGCTTTTTTGGCCCGCTCCAAAGCGCCTTTCAAAATCTCGGCGCCGATTCCCGGAATTTTAACGTCCATCTGAATCGCGGTTACGCCCTTTCTTGTCCCAGCCGCCTTAAAATCCATGCCCCCGTGATGGTCTTCGGGGCCCTGGATATCGGTGAGAAGTTCATACTTGCCGTCTTCGCCTTCAACAATACCTATGGCTATGCCCGTTGCCGGAGCTTTAATAGGAACTCCGGCGTCCATTAAAGCCAGCGAAGCCGCGGAAACCGAAGCCATGGAAGTTGAACCGTTGGAAGATAAAATTTCCGTCACCACGCGGATTGTGTAGGGAAACTGGTCAAACTCCGGAATCAAGGGCATTAAGGCTCTTTCGGCCAGCATGCCGTGTCCGATTTCGCGGCGCCCGGGACCCCGCATCGGTTTTATTTCGCCAGAAGAATAGGGAGGGAAATTATAATGGTGCATAAAACGTTTCTTGCCCACAACTTCCATGCCCTCCAGAAGCTGCTGGTCCGACGGCGAACCCAAAGTTAAAATGGATAACGCCCTTGTCTGGCCCCGAACGAAAAGGCCGGAACCGTGTGTTCTCGGCAACACAGCCGCTTCCGCCTGAATCGGCCGGACTTCATCCAATTTTCTTCCGTCCGGCCTTCTTTTTTTCTCTAAAACATTCGTTTTTAAAATTCTCTCCAATTCCTCTTCAAAAAATTCTCTGACATAACCTCCCCTACCCTGGCTGGAATATTTCTCCTCAATAAAAGTTAGCAGTTCGTCTTTAAGCTCGTTCACTCCTTCCATTCTTTTTTGACCAGAAAACAGCGCGTCTTCCAAACGTTGCCCCAAGAAATCCCTCATTTCTTTTTCCAGCGCTTTATCTTGCGCTTTGGGTTCAATCGCAACCTTTTCTTTCCCAATCTTGCTTGCGATATTTTTTTGAACATCAATCAGCGCCTTGATATGCTTTTCCGCGAAATCAAGGGCTTTTAGCACGCTTTCCTCATCGGTTTCGTCAAAATCCCCCTCTATCATATTCAAAAGAAAATCCTTTTTGGCGCTAGGACCTCCGGCAAACACCACATCCATTGCCGACTTCTCGCGCGCCTCGTAATTTGTGTTCAGCTCCCACTCGCCGTCAACTTGCCCAACTCTTGCCGCGGCCACCGGCCCGTCCCAAGGAATGTCGGAAACGGCCAAAGCCGTGGAGGCGGCAAGAATGCCGACGACATCCGGATCGTTCTGCCCATCCCAGGAAAGACAGGTAGCAACAACCTGAATCTCGCGTTTAAAGTCTTTTGAAAATCTAGGCCTTATCACGCGGTCAATAATGCGGGAATTCAATATCGCTTCGTCCGACGGTCTCCCTTCCCTTCTCATATACCTTGAACCCCGAATTTTTCCGGCGGCATAATAGCGCTCTTCGTAATCCACCGTCAGCGGAAAAAAATCAACGCCCGGGCGTTCTCCGCCCATAACGCAGGTAGCCAAAACCACGGTGTCGCCGTAACGAACCTTGGCTTCCCCGTTGGCGTTTTCAGCCCAATGGGGAATTTCTATCGTAAGTTTGCGGCCTCCTAATTCCAGATCAAATATGTCTTTTGCCATTTTAATCGCGTCCAGCCGTAGAGCCCTGCGACGAATGCACACGATTTAAGAGACGAATATTCGCGAATCACTAATATACATATATCTATGATTCGTGAAGATTCGTCATGCGCACGCACGAATTCGTTTAGTTGCTTGCGGCCGAAATGTTACTTTTTAATTTTTAACTGTGGCCACTTACGCGGCATAATTGGTTCGCTCGGTCTAAATACAAAAGTAAACTTTTGTATTTCTCACTCGCTTCCAAATTATAAGCTTTTTTCTGATTTTTGTAAAGATGAAATAGATAAGACGGGCGAGGAAATACCGAGATGCCAAATCAAGGGCAGTTGAGATATAAACGTGGCCGACTGCGTGTCCCCTGGAATGCGGAACGAGCGGGACGATTAACTTCCCGAACGAGACCTTGTTTTCAGCAGATACTTTGCCGACTCGTCTTCCAGATTGATGAACTCATCAGCCACCTCGCGCAGTTTTGAGGAAGTCGAGCGGCCGAAAGCCATCACCTCAACCAGTTTTCCCTGGTTTTTTAAATATTCCACAAGCGGTATGAAATCGCCGTCGCCCGAAGCCAGCACAATGGCATCAACCCGCGCTGCGGTCTTAACGGCATCAATAACAATACCCACGTCCCAATCCGCCTTTTTCAACCCGCCGTAAAATTCCTGCAAATCCCTTACGCGAGTTTCAATGCCGAGCTTAATCAGGGCTTCAAAAAAGGGTTTTTCTTCTCCGGTTTTCGTGCGCACCACATAACCGAAAGCGCGGACCAGTTTTCGCTCCCCTACCGCCATCTTTACTATCTCCCCAAAATTAACTTTGGCCCGATAAAGATTGCGGGCCGAATAGTATAAGTTCTGGACGTCAATAAAAACCGCTACCCGTTGTTCTTTGTGCCGAATTGGCATACGTAAAAATCTTCTTACCTTTTAAGTCCAAGCTTTTTAATCGCCGCCTTATATCTTTTTTCATCCTCTTTCTGCAAATAATTCAGCAAACTCCTGCGCTTCGCCACCATCTTCAGCAAACCGCGCTTTGAATGAAAATCCTTGGGATGTTTTTTTAGGTGCGAAAGCAGCCTCCTTATTTCTTCCGTAAGCAGGGCCACCTGCACTTCGGCCGATCCGGTATCGGCTTCATGCACCTTAAACTCTTTTATCAGCTGATCTTTTTCTTCTTTGGTAAGCATTGTTTTTAATTATATTGCCGCTGGAACCTCTTGAACCTTTTGCTGTTGCCCGATCGCTACGGGCTGACGTTTGTCTGCGCCTAAAAGCGAATTAAATAATCTCATATAGTCGCGGACCAGGCGCGGCATTAAGAATTGATCCTGCACCGTTTTGCGGGCTTTTTTGCCCATTCTTTCTTGCAGGGCCTTATTCTCCGCCAGCTGGCAGATACGATTAGCCATAGCCTCGGGGGTCGCGACCAAAAATCCGTTTTCTCCATCTTCAATTTGAGTTTTCAGACCCTCTGCCAAACCACCCACCACCGGTTTCCCTTTCCACATAGCCTCGGTAACCACCAGGCCAAACCCCTCTTTGGTTGAATTTTGCACCACTACGTCCGCCGCGGCCTGAATAGCGTTGGTAAAAACGCTTATCTTCATCCCGCCCAAAACGGAAGGGTCAGACAAAAGAAAAACGTCTTTCTCTTTCACCGCGGCTTTTCTCACGGTTTCATAAATAACCGCCCCTTCGGGGTCATCCTGCGCCTCCATAAATCCAGCGATAACCAACTGAAGACTTGGTATTTTTTTCTTCGCGATTTTGTAAGCGCTTATAACGCCAAAAGGATCTTTCCACGGATCAAATCGCGAAACCTGCGCCATCAGCGGACGATTCGGGTCAATGCCCACCTTCTTCACTATTTTTTTCGCTTCGGCCAAATCCACGGGCCGATTTTTCGCGGAAAATACGTCTATCGCCGGCGTAAAAATAACTGCCTTGGAAGAGATTTCGGGCCGGACAAAAGCCGGCGAGCTGACTATAATCTTTTCGTATCCCGCGCCGAACCCGGAAATAAATTTCCACACGGCCGGGTTCGGCGCGGTCAAATCAATATGAATTCGCAAAGCCGCCGGGCTTAAATCAAGGTACAGGACAACGCCGGCCGGCTGGGGGTCGTGAATAATCCACACGTCGGGTTTCATGTCCCGCATCAGGGCCGCGGTTTCTTTCGTATGAGCGAGATAAATCTCTCTTGCGGCAAACGGAAAATCCCAGGGCTTACTTTGCAAAGAGTTATGAATCCCCTTGGTTACTTCAAAAAAATCTGCTCTTGGGGGAATCGTGAACCACTTGCCGTTTATCCCGACGCTCTGCAAAAGCGGAATCAGGCTTATCAGCATTTCGGCCACTCCTCCGCCGGCCGGAGTGGCATTCACCATATATACGTTTAATCCCTTCAATCCCGCCCCCAAAGTATTGATCTCGTTAAAAAGGCCGTTTGACATAAGGCCTTTGTACTCTTGCAGGGAACGTGGTTGAGTTTTAACCTCCGAAAGCATGTTTTTCTACTATACTCTCAAATAAAAATACTGGCAACCGAGCGGACGCCGCTAATTTTCCGCTTGCTCTTAATTTAAGATTTCTTTTCCTCCGCCTTCTTTTTGGCGAAATAAAATATATACGCGATTTCCAGTATCGCCAACGTATTCAGAACCAGCAGAACCGCAAACCATCGCATATGGTTATTGCGCGCCGCCCGCCACAGGGCCACACCCTTCCACGGCAAAATCCAGGCCACCAGAACGTAAATAAGCCAGGGATTGTTTTGAAAAATCAATTCCAAAGCGTCCAGCATAATGAAAATTTTGTTTATCGCGAGAAATGCTGTCTGATACGCTCCACCTCCTGCGGGCTGATGGGGTCGTGCGGATTTTTCGCCATTTCATCCAGGCCTTTCAGAAATTCATCGCGGGTAATTCCAAGATCGTATCCCGGATGGTCAAATCTTTCAAGCAGGCGCTTTGCGTATTCCCGCTGGTCCGGCCTAAAAGGCATTCTATCCATATATTGGTGCATCTGCTCTTTGGATAAGCGGCCGTTTGAGCGCTGAAAGGCGTCATACGGATTCTGGTTTGGATTTTTATTTTGGTTTGGCGCTTTAGGTATATCTGCCATATAAAATTGCGTATTTATTTAGTATTTTTCTGCGTCGCGACCTTTAAATTGTAGTATATTTAAGTCTTTATAACAACTGCTTCCGGCATAAATATTTCGCGGAGCGACGGCGGATTGGCCCCCGGCCTGTCGTATAACACGATATTTTTTAAGACAGGCCATTTCGTCCGAAGGGGGGCTTGCGCAAAAAATCTCCGATGCACCTGAAAACGGCGCGCCAGAATGACTGCGGCGGCCAGCGCCATCATCCATACGGTAATGCCTCCAAACTCCCGATAAGTTAAAACCGCAGTGCCGACGATAAGCGCGAGGGGCATTACTCCAGACCAGCGAATAAGAACAAAAAGCAAACTCGCTATCGTAACCCAAAAAGCAATGGAAAAATCAAAAGCAAATAATGCGCCGGTCAAGGTGGCCACGCCCCGGCCTCCATGAAAATGAAAATAAATCGGCCAGTTGTGACCGGCAATCGCGGCGATTCCTCCGATAAAAACCAGTGGAGATGCGATTCCGATAACCGAAGCCAGCCAAACGGAAAAATAGCCCTTCAAAATATCAACCAGCAGAACGAAAACAGCCGGCGCTCTTCCCATCTGCATCCAGACATTTTGAGTGCCGGCGTTTCCTGTGCCGATGGCCGTGATATGGCGGGTAAATCGTGCGCGCCAAAAATGATGCAGGAGCTGGGCGCCGTTGCACGAGCCCAAAAAATATCCGGCGAGAACCGCAAAAATAATTTTCAAGAACAGTATTTCCATAATAGGTTGACAAGTAAACGCAACACCTTCCCGCTCGGCAAGCTGGTTTCAGGGTCGCTCGTCCCGCCCCAGCCGGCGGGACTCGCTCACGTCGGGCAGTCTAAAGCGCTCGCTCTCCTCGTCCCGACTGCGTCGGGATTCGGAACCATGCCCGCTCGCGGCCCGAAGTGTCCCTAAAATCACTTGCCTCGTTTTAAGTGTTGCACCTCAGGGTTGAGTGTATCTATAAATGGATTGCCTGAATATCCTTGCCGTTGTATGGTTTTATTATATAGCGTATCACGGCCATCGGAAAGATATTTAAAAATAAGGGGGGAACAATGGCGCGGGGCGACACCAGCTCCCTGATCAGCCGCGCCCGGCGCGGCGACAAACAGGCGGCTTCAAGATTAATGACTTTGGTAATTCGCCGGGATGCGAAAACCATCCGGGCCGTACGCCGAGCGGTAATCCGGACGCCCTTTATCGTCGGACTAAACGGCGACGGGGGAAGCGGAAAAACCTCGCTAATCGTGCGGCTGACCCAGGAATTCCGGCAAAAAGGCCATAAAGTCGGGATTATCAACTACGAACCGCCTGATCCGGATTCGGGTGGAATGTACATTGAAGATCGGATGCGCTTGAGCCCGGAACAACTGCTGGATCCCGACATTTTTTTCAGGACGGTTGCGGTCCGCCGCGAATGCGACGGAGTGGATAAAAATGCGGCGGACCTTTGCAAAATCTTCGGACTGCTCGGTTTTGAAATAGTTTTTGTTGAGCCAAAAGGAACGGCGCAGGGCCAAACCGGCATAAAGAAATTTTCTTCTGTTGTGATTTTTACCCTAGATCCTATGGCCGGCGACGAAAAACAACTATCCAAAGACGCCCGCTTGGCCAAAGCCGACATTATTTGCGTAACCAAGACTGAAAACGCGCCGGTCCAGGCCGAACGAATGCGGCTGAAAATAATTGATGAGCTTGAGCTCAGCGCCGCGGCCCGCGGCAAAGCAAAAAGCATTATTCCGGTAAGGCTTGTTGACAGCCGCAGTGCTTTGGGGATAGAAGAACTTTCTCAGGAGATTTTAGAGCGTAAAAAATAGAACACACAAAAAGCGTTCCTGACGGAACGCTTTTTCGCATCGTGACCGAGGGCACGCCACGGGAGATAGCGAGGAATAAAAAGAAGTTACATAGGAAATTAAAGACCTCCGGCAGAAACTCTGCTGAAGGTCTTTGGTCTTCGGCTATTCGCCGGAGCCCTTGGGTCCGGTTGTCACTGACGCCCGGAGGCCATTGAGGTAATTCTCTAAAACATCTGCAGGGATGTTCTTCGCTCTCCAGAGGTTCGCTCCCCGGAGGTGCGCTCTCCAGAGGTTCGCTTCCGAGAGGTCCGCTCCCGAGAGGTTCGCTCTCCAGAGGTTCGCTTCCGAGAGGTCCGCTCCCAAGAGGTTCGCTCCCAAGAGGTCCGCTCTCGAGAGGTTCGCTCCCCAGAGGTTCGCTCCCGAGAGGTTCGCTCCCCAGAGGTCCGCTCCCGAGAGGTCCGCTCCCAAGAGGTCCGCTCTCGAGAGGTCCGCTCCCGAGAGGTCCGGAGACTTACCGAGGTTGTTTTGACGCCAAGCATTTAGAGCCGTGGCACCGCCCCTCTGGATGGCCGTAACCAGTTCAGTGTCCATCTTTTTCCCTCCTTTCTTTCTTATGGACTGCGCTAGAGTATAATGCGAGCTTACTCTAACATCCACAGCATAGCATATACTATAAGACTTGTCACTGGCTTGGGGGGTGAAATAGGAGAATTAACCAAAAACAGCCAATTGATTTTTTCTTTCAGTTTCCCGTTCAATTTGGCCGCCGAGCCGCGAAGCGACGAAGCGGCAAGCTTGACTAATTCTAGAATGTGCCCCCGCCGCGACTCGAACGCGGAACCAAAGGATTAAGAGTCCTCTGCTCTGCCAATTGAGCTACGGGGGCGAAATTAACAACCTTGAAAAATATATCCGAAATTAATTTCGCGGATTCTAAACCCAAAAGAACTCACGGAGCGCAATTAAACGTGAACCAGCCGCTTTCCAGGCCAGTCCAATCACTAACCCCGATGGTTGCAAAAAACAGACCCGCTATCACCCATGCGCCGTAAACAAGAATTAAGCCGATAATCACCGAACTAAAAATGCTTTTGGCCTCCGTTAATTTTCCCGGATTTCCGGCCGCGAAAAATAACATCGCGCCGCCGATGACAAGCATTAAAACCGCTATGGGGGGAACCAGCGTGAATAAAACAAAGTCAACGATATTGTCAAATAAAATAAAAAGGTGGCAGAATTGGCACTGTGATTGCCCGGGTCCTCCGCAGGGCACTAGTCCGGCGGCGTTAACGGCATAAGGAAACAAAAATCCAACTGCTGAAATGGCTAAGGTAACCGCTAAAATTTTTTTCATGGATTGGTGCCCCCAGACGGACTCGAACCGCCATCCCTAGTTCCGAAGACTAGTGCTCTATCCATTGAGCTATGGGGGCGTCCTCCTCCGCAGAGCTTTTATTTTATTTCAGTTGAATTCTAACACTAAAATCGTCCGCAGACAAACTCGGGGCAATCCTGAGCGCAATCAAACGGATTGAAAAAAACCAATCTTTCGTATAGTATGGATAGAAATCGTCTTGCGGCAAACTGCCAAACAATGAAAATTCCAAAAGAAATACAATTAGTAATTAAAGAATTACAATCTAACGGTTTTGTGGCGTACGGCGTGGGCGGATGCGTGCGGGATTTACTGTTGAATGAGGAACCTAAAGATTGGGATATCACAACCAGCGCCGCGCCGGATAAAATTCAAAAAATTTTCCCGGACAGTTTTTACGAAAATAGATTCTTTACCGTCGGCGTGCGGACAAAAAGCAAAAATCCGGCCCTTAAGATTATAGAGGTAACCACTTTCCGCTCCGAAGCAAAATACACCGACAAACGGCACCCCGACGCAGTAAAGCCGGCCAAAACCCTACGAGAAGACCTGGCCAGAAGGGATTTTACGGTGAACGCAATGGCGCTAGAAATGCAAAATGCAAAATGCAAAATTATTGACCCTTTTGACGGCCAAAAAGATTTAAAAGGCAAGCTCATTCGTGCGGTTGGCAATCCCGAAGAACGATTCTCCGAAGACGCTCTGCGCATGATGCGGGCCGTGCGCCTTGCCGTCCAGCTTGATTTTGAAATTGAGCAAAAAACGGGCGAGGCCGTAAAGCAAAAAGCCGGACTTTTGCAGATGATAGCGAAAGAGCGGCTTGCAGACGAGCTTCGCAAAATAATAATGGCGGCAAATGCGGATTACGGGATTGAGCTCTTGCGCGAATACGGGCTGTTGATGCATATCATGCCCGAACTTGAAGAAGGATGGGGGGTGGGGCAAAATAAACATCACAAATATACCGTATGGGAACACAACTTGCGCTCTTTGCGCTACGCCGCCGGGAAAGGATACGGCTTTGAGGTCCGAATGGCCGCGCTTTTGCATGATATCGGCAAGCCCCGCGCAAAGCGCGGCGAGGGCCCCGACTGCACTTTTTACGGCCACGAAGTTATAAGCGCTAAAATGGCTATGGCCGCGCTTGAACGGCTACGGCTCGCCAAAGATGAAATAGAAAAAATCGCGCTTCTGGTAAGGGCGCACATGTTCAATTATGACCCCGAAGTGGTTACAGACGCTTCGGTGCGCCGCCTGGTGGCTAAAGTCGGCGTTGAAAATATGCGCGAGCTCGTGCAATTAAGAGAGGCCGACCGCATCGGGTCCGGCGTGCCCAAGGCCATCCCCTACCGCCTGCGCCATTTTATGTTCAGGGTGGAAAAGGTGCTTGCAAAACCAATATCGCGCGGCATAATGAAGCTCAACGGAAATGAAGTGATGAGTCTTTTAAGCATTGCTGCGGGGCCAAAGGTCGGCGCCATTTTAGATCTGCTTTTTGAGGACATATTGGACAATCCGATGAATAATAAAAAAGAATATCTTGAAAGAAGGGTAAAAGCATTAAACGAGCTGTCCGACCAAGAACTTGCCGAACTGCGTAAAAAGGCGCAGGCAACTTACGAAGGCTAGGATGCGGGAAAGATTGGGTTTCCGCCCAAGGCGGATCCGCCTCTGGCGGACAATGCCCAATGCCCCGACCAAGTTAATAAAAATAAACAAATGCCCAACAAAACAGAGTACGCGCGAGGGAAACAAATCGCAACGTTATTAAGGCCTTTTTGGTCTATACGGGCCCGCAACATCGCAAATCGTATTTTCCCCCATATTCCGCCCGACTCGCACATTCTTGACATAGGAGCCGGCAACGGATTAATCGCAAGGGAACTGGTTAAAAGAGGGCATCGCGCGGTTACCTTGCTTGATGTGATTGACTGGAATATTTCACCGCTTCCTCTTGCTTTATTTGACGGAATCCACATACCGTTCCCCGCGAAACACTTTGATATCGCGATTCTCGTTGATGTTATACATCATTCACAAGATGAAAAAACCCTGGTAGCGGAAGCGGCAAGGGTTGCAAAAAGCGTTTTGATTGTAGAGGAAACACACGAAAGAAAATGGAAAAACGCGCTTGCGACCGCCACCGACAATATCCAGTTTGTGCTGTACAACATGCCGCTGGCCCATCATCATCGGGATGAAAAAGATTGGCTTGAGTTTTTACGCGCAGATCTTCCCAATATAAAACAGGTTGGAAAATATTTCAGCCACGCAATTTTTCTATCGGAATAACAAGCTTCGCTCAATATAGTCCGCCGGCTAAATTGCGGCTTACGGCAAAATGTTCACAATCAACGACCTTAAACCCGGTATAGTTTTTCTATACAACAACCATCCCTGCCAAGTGCTGGAGGCCACGCATTTAAAGGTGGCCCAATCCGCAGGCATGCTTCAGGTAAAAATAAAGAATCTTATCAACGGCAATGCTCTGTCCACGACCTTCAAATCCGCGGATAAATTTGAGGAAGCCGAGGTTTCCCGTGAAACATACAAGTCTGTTTACCAGTATCGCGACCAATTCTGGTTCACCAAGCCGGACAAGCCGCAGCAGCGTTTTTTTCTTGAAGAATCCAAAATAGGAGAAAACAAATATTATCTTAAACCCAACGCCGAGATTCAGGTGCTTTATTTCAACAATAAACCGATCGGCATTGAACTTCCGATAAAAATGGATTTTGAAATAAAAGAGGCGCCACCCAATATTAGGGGCAATACCGCGCAAGGAGGAACAAAAACAGCCACCCTTGAAACCGGATTAAAAATTCAGGTTCCGCTTTTCATAGAAACCGGAGATATCGTGCGCGTTAATACTCAAAGCGGCGAATACACCGAAAGGATAACAAAGGGGGCAAAATAGGTTTTGCCCGGGTTCTTCTATCCTTATGGGGAAAAAAAGTGGAAAAACCTGGCCCACTCAACCTGTGCGCCTCTAAAACCCGCCCCCTTAACGCAAGTGAGCGGGTTTTGTTTTTTGAGCAATGCCCTAAATGGTGTATAATAACTGTAAGAAATGTCGGGAAAGAATGGTGACAAAGTTTAACTAATTTGACACTATGTCACTTAAGACTCCCGTTAAAAATCTAAAAGCGACTGAAAGGGGAATTAACCAAAACCTGTTTTTGGTCACTGTTGGTGTCACCATTGTGGCAATGATAATGATGACAGTCGCCTTTTTCAGCCGCGGCGCCTTTCCCCCGGACAAGATGAGCATGTTCTATCTTGGCGTGGTAATAGTGTATTCTTTTCACAAAGAATTACTGCGCTGGCTCGGAGAAGACCACGTGGAAAGGCAGGGCGAATACTTTGTCTACGGGTGGATCGGGCTTACAACCTCCCTGTATGTTTTGGATTTTATAACGAGGGGTTATTTCAGCCTGTCGCCTCACGGAGAAAAACTTTTCGCTCTGCGCGAAATAGCCAGCTTAACCGTTGAAATTCTTATAATCTTTGTGCTAACTCGCGGCCTTAAAATACTCAAAGTAATCTGGGAGCACCGCGCATAGAAGTGCGTAGCCTGAAATGAAGTTTTCGCTTACGACAACAACAGAAAACCTTTCTTTTGGCTTGCGCCGGCTTGGATACCGTCTTGAACGGGAAGAACGGGGCGAATTGGCTTTTGCCAAGATAATCGGCCCGTCCAGTTCCGGTTACCCGCGATTCCACCTTTACGTTAAAACCGACCAGTCCGGCGGCCGGATTTTTTTTAACTTGCACCTTGACCAAAAAAAGCCTATATACAAAGGGGCGACGGCGCATTCGGGCGAATACGAAGGAGCGCTAGTAGCAAACGAAGCGAAAAGAATCCAGGAAGGACTACAATAGCGGGCCCATAGTAAAATGGCATTACATACCCTTCGCATGGGTAAGGTCCGGGTTCGACTCCCGGTGGGTCCACACAAGCGATACGTTTGTCTTCCTTTGGACGATTGGATAAACACACAGGTTTCGCCTGTGCGTTTTTTTAGAAACAAAAAAGGAAGTTCTTTCGGAACTTCCTTTGATTTGATTTTTTTAGGGGAAACGCCTATTTTTGCCGTCGTAGGGCTTTCCTAGCCCGCATTTACAGCTGAAACGCTTCGTCTTTGCATCACAACGTTTCTCAAGACCGCAACTTGGGCAAGGAACAAGCCAAGTATCAGTGCCTCTGTTTACGGGTCTGGCGCCACCCCCTGCGTATGACGCAGGAACATCTGGCCTAGGAAATAATTTTCTCCTTCTCTCGTAAAGTTCATTCACCCTTGTTTTGAATTCTTCGTCTGTCAGCTTAGAAAAAGACTGACCATTCTTTACGAAATGCTGGAAGAGCTTTGCGGAGAGGGTTGACGGAAAGATATCGTCAAGAGCCATTTTTATAGCCGTCAACTCTTCTACTTCGTTTAATTTCCGGCCAAGGATTTTTTCCGCTCTGTCAATGGCGGAAAACGCCCCAAGATATAAAGATAGAGAAAAGTGGGGGTCATGAAGTAGTGATTCCCAGTTGATACATAGCAGGATTTTTCGTAATTCTTGCTCAGCTTCTTCCTTTGTGAATCCTTCTCTTTGCGTGACATCCAGGGAAAATTCCTTGCCGAGCTCAAATACGACGCCCAGAAGAATCATGGCAGATTCTTCCGGCATCAAATTGGTCCCAAGGTGCTCTAGTGCTTTTCTGCCAAATACCGAAAACATTATCTGTCTCCTTCGTTTTTGTAATGTGCAACACCCTATTATATACCCAAACCAGATTATCGTCAAGGTTTTGGGGGTAACGTGCCCGATAATCTGCAGAATCTACAGAAGTTTGACTTCTGTAGATGAACTTTATCCGGCCGCAAAGGGTGTTCCACGTGAAACTTTTGCCGTAAAACCTTGACATTTTTACCATCTTTTGCTATGATGCTCCGAGTACCTTGAAAACGGAGGGATATATTGCGCTAACGTTAAAAGACGGGCGTAAAAACCATAAAAACAATCAATAGAAAGGAGGAAAATAATATGCATGACGACCCCTCTGTCGGGAAAATAATCTGGTATAGCATCCTCGGTATCGTAGGTGTTCTGGTGCTATGGATAGTTCTAGCCTCGGCGATCTGGGGCTTTGGCGTCGCAACGGCTGGAATATTCGGCCGCGGCGAAGCGCACAAGCAAATCCAGTCGGCAGCCAACAGAATTCAGGCCTACGACCACTTCTTCAATAAATGCGCCGCGATTCAGGCCGGTGAGGCGCGCATAGACGCGCTGTTAAAGGAACAGAAACTTTATGAGCCTGGCAGTGGAGATTTTGCCAGAGTTTCTAGCAGCCTAACCGGAGTTATAATCGCCCGGCATGAAAGTATCGTGCAATACAATGCCGATGCCAGTAAAGACTATACAATCGGACAGTTCCGTGACTCGGACCTACCATACCAAATTCCCAACACAGAATATCCGGAAGGAGGTAAGGCGCGATGCAACTTTGGAACCGGAAGCTAGGCAAAATCGCGATTTTCGCGGTCGCCGCGGCGTTTATTTTCGTCTTTCTGACGGCTGGCTCATGTGACGATAAAAGCACCCGCCTGCGCAATGAAAGCGTTGAACAACGGCTTACCGTCTTGGAGCGAGCGCTCAAAGCGGCCCCAAACCCTACAAACGTAAATTTCCCGTTGCGCCGGGCTCTGGTGGAGTTCACCGAACGGCAGGATATGCTTGACCACCCGACTTATGTTTACGTGCTGGCCGACACCGGCCAAATACTCGGCTATTATGTAGCCAAGACATTCCCGGTGAATATCTGCGCGTTTCTTAGCTCCACAGAAGACGTAAGGAGCAACGGCGCAGTTTTGACCGCGCCGTCGCTTGATGGCATGTATTACGGCGGAGCAGGCGCAAGTTCTCCGTGCAACGGCTGGTTCTTCTTTGACTATTCAACAAACGCGCTGATTGAACTTATCGGCACAAAGATTTTCATAGCGGATCAGCCGCTCAAAGTAGAAGCCCAGCCATTTGTCGTCCAAACCAGATAGTTTTTTAGCCATTTTGGCTAAAATAAAACGAATGTTTCACGTGAAACGCAAGCAAAATGCGCCCCGAAGGGCGCATTTTTTATCTTTGAGACCTTTTCAGCCTATATTTAAGGTCGGCTAGAATATCCTCTATGTCTTCCAATCCAACGGAAAGACGGATAAGGTCGTCGGTTATACCGAAAAGTTCTTTGTCGGCTGGTAGCATACTGTGCTGACTGAGCAAAACCGGCGACTCGCATATGGTTTTTGTGTAACCGAGGCTTGCCTTGTGCACAATCACGGACCCGCTGTTTCTAGGCGCGAAAAGAAAACGTTTTACCGCATCCAATCCGCCTTCCAGCCGAAATGTCACCATTCCGCCGTATCCGTTGTCACCATTCGGTGTCACCAAAAGCTTGCGAGCAATATCGTATTGGAGGTCGTTTTTATCTTTTCTAAGGCCGGGGTATGACACCGACAGGACTGCCGGATGGCACTCAAAAAACCTTGCTACTATATTCGCGTTGCGGTTATGAACAGGCGCGCGAACATGAATATCTTCCAAAAACCACCCTAGCAGACGCGCCGGATGAGGATCGGGAACGGGCCCAACCTCAACCGCCCACTGGTTTGCCTCCCGCCAAAAATCGGGGTTTTCTTCCAACAGCTGTTCTGAGACAGTAACCGACCCGAGCACAAAGGCGCCGTGACCACCCCTATATTTTGTATCGCTGTTGCCGATTACGCCAGCGCCGTGCTCAAAGGCCCGGAAGTTATAAGGGCCTGTGAACGAAGGGTCAACGCCGAGAATGGGCTTACGCCACTTCGCGAACGCGGCCTCCTGCGCCACAGAAACCGGTCTTTGCTGTTTCAGCTCCAGAAATCGCCGGTCAAGCACCTCTTTAATGCCCGGCACATCCCACGTCGCAAGGGTGGGATTTGTTGTAATTTCTCCCCAAATAAGGGCGGTTCGTTCAAAAATCGCCGAATAAACTTTTTGCGGCAAATCCGGGTCAGTTGCCGCAAGTAGCGTAAAATTATAACCCTCGCGGCGCCGCAGACGTTGTATGGTATCGTAGGTTCCGCCATACATCGGGCCGATAAAAATTGCGTGGTCGCCGGATTTCATCGCCCCATGAACCACCATATTGACCGCCGCCATACCGCTTGCGAGCAAACGGGTTTCCGCGCCGCCCTCCAAATCGGAAATTTTCCTCTCCACATAAGATATCGTGGGATTTCCGCCGTAGCGATGATAAATCGGCAATTTTCCTGAAAGCCCGGCTTCCAGCTCTTTTTCAGTGCGAATTTCCCAGGAAGCGCTGGGACAAATCGGCGTGTTGTGTCCCCGCTCGCCTTTGTCTTTTCCGGCATGCAAGGCCCTTGTGCCAAAGCCTTTGCGCATATCAAATCGCCTCTATCCTGTTTTTTTTTCGGTTGACAAAGCAACTACCTCAAATCTTGCACTGCTAGCCATATATGTCAAATAATTTACAGTTTGGGGGCTACAGGTTTATAGATATTTAAACGAGGGAAGTTGATTTTATAATGGAGCGAGGCGTGCGTTCGCAAATGCATTTGCTCTTAAAATCAGCTTCCCGGGCGACCATTAAAACCCTTTGACGGCGGAAACCGGCCATGCTAGAAAAATAAGAAAGGCAAGCACCTTCACAAAAGAAAAGAGGCATAAAGTTATGTCCTACGAAATAATCATGCTTGGACGGGGCGGACAGGGAATCGTGTTGGGAGCTGAAATTTTGGTTACCGCCTTAATGCATGCCGGCCTTGAGGTTCAATATTTCCCGGATTTTGCCGCGGAGCGCAGAGGAGCGCCTATAAAGGCTTTTGCCCGCGCCTCTCCCGCAATAATCCATTTGCGCTGCCGGGTCTATAATGCCGACGCGCTCTTGGTTTTTGATCCGACGGTTCTTGATCAAGAGAGTCTGAAAAGCCTGAAGCCTGACGGCATTGTCCTTTTATCTTCGCCGAGAGCCATATCTTTGGGCGACATTGACAGTTTTCGGCTGGACGCCCGCGCTATCGCCGTAAAAAACCGCGTCTTTTCCAGCGAAGGATTTCCATTGGGCGGCATGGCGATGCTCGGCGCTTTCCTTAAAATTACGGGTTTGGCCTCTCTTGACGAGCTGAAATGGGCAATCGCTAAAAAGCTTGGCGCGGCAACGGAAAAAAACACACTGTGCGCTTGCGACGGTTTCGCCGCGGTAAAAAAGCAGAAAAAAACCAGAAAAATTGAGCTTCCTGCGGCTTCTTCCGCGGCAAAAGAATTTATTATGCCGGATTTCCCGATCACCACGGGCACGACCCTTGACGCGCCCACAGGCTCATGGCGCATGGCAGAACCCAGATTCACCGAGAAATGCACCGCGTGCAGTCTATGCGAAGTGTTTTGCCCGGACGGGGCAATTTACGCGGACAACGACACAATGAAGGTGGATACGCGCTTTTGCAAGGGATGCGAAATATGCGTCAATGTATGCCCGATTGCGGGCGCAATCTCTATGGAGGCGGCGTCATGACGGCTGATCAAAGAGTGCCATCGGGGCGAGAACTGCTTTCCGGCAATGTGGCTGCGGCATACGCGGTTTTGCTTGCCAGAGCCAGAGTGGTCGCGGCTTATCCTATTACGCCCCAAACAATCCTTGTTGAAAAACTAGCCGAATACGCGCCGCAATACGGCATAGAATACATTACGGTTGAAAGCGAACACTCTATGGTTGCCGCGGTGCGCGGCTCAACCAAGGCCGGAGTCAGATCTTTTTGCGCCACCTCTTCCCACGGATTAGCCTACGCGCACGAACAATTACAGACGGCGTCGCGGGAAAGAATCCCGCTGGTTATGGTTAATGTCAACCGGAGTTTTGCCAATCCGTGGCACCTGCAGGCGGACTTGCAAGACAGCATGTCCCAGCGCGATACGGGTTGGATTCAACTCTACTGTTCTTCTCCCCAAGAAATTTTAGATACGATATTTTGCGCCTTTAAGCTTGCCGAAAACCTTATGCTGCCCGTAATGGTCTGCTACGAGGGCTTTACGATGTCGCATCTTGGAGCGCCGGTTGTCATTCCGGACCAGGAAACCGTGGACCGGTTCCTGCCGGCTTTCAACCCGCCCAAAAAGTGGCTACTTTCTGCGGATAATCCCGTCACCCACGGCGCAAGCGCCGAACCCGAAATATATTCTAAACACCAGCGGCAAATCCACGAAGCCATGCTAAACGGCGAAAAAGCATTTGAAGAAATCGCGGCTGAATTCACTCAAGTTTTTGGCAGAGAAAAGGTTGGCGCGCTGGAAATAACGGGAAGCTCTGAGGCTTCGTTGGCGCTGGTAACTTGCGGAGCTACCGGCGAAACGGCGAAAACCGCGCTTGAAACCGACAAAAACTTTTTATTGGCGCGCCTTCACATGTTTCGCCCGTTTCCCAAAAAAGCTCTGCTCCAAGCCTTAAGGACTATGCAGAAAATTGCGATTATTGACCGCGCTATTTCTTTTGGTTCGGGCGGACCGATTGCCATAGAGTTAAAAGATGTTTTTTATAATATGCCGCTTGTTGCCGCGCCGAATATATTAAGCCTGATCGGCGGTTTGGGGGGCACGGACATAACGCCGAACACCATCAAATGGGCTGTAAACCACGCCCGCGCGCAACAGCCGGTATGGATTAAAAACCTTTATCCGCAGCTGCCGGACACCACAATCATCATCCCGGAGGAAGTGAAGTAAAATGGGCAAGTTAGATGAACTTCTCGCAAAAGACGATATTTTTTTGCCGGGACACCGCGCCTGCCCGGGCTGCGGCTTTGCCCTTAATATGCGGCATGTTGCCGGGCTTCTCGGCGCCGATACAATTTGGATTATACCGGCCGGATGCCCCACAATTTGCGCCGGAAGATGGCCGAACAGCGCGTATCGCACGCCGGTTGAGCTGGAACTGTTCGCTTCTGCGGCGGCATATGCTTCAGGCGTTAAGGCCGGTCTGCGCGTGCTCGGCCGCAGCGACACTCAAGTTGCGGTTTGGGCCGGAGACGGCTCAACCTGCGACATAGGATTCGCGGCGTTTTCTGCGGCGGCCGAACGCAATGAAGACATTCTTTACTTCCTAAACGACAACCAGGCCTATATGAATACCGGCAACCAGCGCTCCGGGGCGACGCCTTACGGCGCCTGGACAACCACTACCCCGCAGGGTTCCGGCATAAACAAAAAAGACATTGCTCGGATCGTTGCCGCGCACAACATTCCGTATCTGGCGACTCTTGCGATGACGCCGCCGACCGTCACGGATTTTGCCCAAAAAGTTAATCGCGCGGCGGAACAAAAGGGATTCAGATTTCTTCATGTTCTTTCCTCCTGCCCTCCGGGCTGGAAGTTTCCCATCGGCCTCACCGTAAAAATAACTCGGCTCGCCGTTGAGTCGCGGATCTTCCCGCTTTTTGAATGCGAAAACGGCAAATGGCGGATAACTTACCGGCCGAGAAAAGTGGTTCCGGTCGCGGAATATCTAAAACTGCAGGGTCGGTTCGCCCGATTTACTGAACAAGAAATTGAAATGTTCCAGCAATCCGTAAATAGCCGCTGGGAAGAATTGGAAAGACTTCAAAGCTCTTCTTAAAAGCTAAAAAGCTCTCCCGAAAGAGAGCTTTTGTTTTCTTCCGGTCTGTGAAAATGTTAAAATAATTGCATGCCTGCTGTTCAAGGAATTGGAGAAATGGGCGAAAAAATCGCGGCGGACTATCTTCGGAAAACCGGGTGCAAAATCATTGAAAAAAACTACGGAGGAAAATTCTCTTCCGGCCTCATCGGCGGAGAAATTGACATTATCGCCAAGAAAAATGGGGTTATTCATTTTGTTGAGGTTAAATCTTCCGCCGCAAAAAACCCGCCGGCGGAAGATTATTTTCCGCCCGAAGCGAGGGTTAATGAGGCAAAAGAAAAAAGACTCATTAAAACCGCGCTTTTGTGGCTGACGCGCCATCGTATGCCCCTGGATTCAAAGTGGCAAATAGACATCTTATCTTGCGTAATTGATGCTGAAACTTTGAAAGCAAAAATACGATATTTCCCCAACGCGATTGCCGCGCGATTTTAAATTGTGATATGATAAATTGTGGGGGATAAGAACGTTGTCGGCATTCTGCATTTCACTCGGCAAGCTGGTTTCAGGGTCGCTCGTCCCGCCCCAGCCGGCGGGACTCGCTCACGTCGGGCAGTCTAAAGCGCTCGCTCTCCTCGTCCCGACTGCGCCGGGATTCGGAACCATGCCCGCTCGCGGCCCGAAGTGTCCCTGTAAACCACTTGCCTCGTTCAATGCCTTCGGAACACAATACTATAAACAACGCTTTTAATCCTTACCATTAAATCTATGAACCTTATTTTTGAGGCGCTGAGCTGGGCGGCCATGCTTGCCCTGATAATTACAAGCGTTCCGCAGATAACCCTTAATTTCAAGAGAAAATCCACCGAGGGAGTAAGCTGGCTGACTTACGGACTATTGCTTTTCGGAATGACCGTTCTCTTTTTGCGCTCCCTTTTCACTACGGATGATTTTATATTAAAATTAAATTACGGCGCGGGAGCGTTTGTAATCTTAATCGTGAACCTGCAATTTATTTTTTACCGGAATAAAAAACGAGACTAAAATTATGCTAGACCAGCAACTGCCGCCATTGCCGTCCCAACCGCAGCGGTCTCAACCGCTGCAGGAGAAAAAAGAGCTCTTCCAAAGAGAAGAAGTGCGGACGATGAAAAAAGACACCGCCAAACTGCAGGAAGAAGAGGCCTTTAAGGAACGGGAACGGTTATCTCATCTCAAAACGGAAGACGAGATGAAAAAAGAGGTGGAGCGGATAGAAAAACTTAAAAAGGAGGAGGAGGAAAAGATGTTCACGAAAACCGAGACGTTGGAAAAAGTCCGCTCCGAAATAAAAACCGGGGAAGCCGATAAGGTGGCGCAGCAGGCGAAAGCCGACGAAAAGGCCATGGCGGAAGAAGCGGCGCGGACAAAACCTCCAAAACCAACATACCGTCTTCCTTTTTCTTTGCCCAGAAAACCGACTTTTGTTGACAAGTTTTTTTCCAGAGCCGTAGTGCTTGGCATAATGATAGCGCTCTGGGGCATAATTTTAACTTTTTGGTATTGGTATTTTATCGCCAGGCCCAAAGGAGAACAAACAACGGCTCCTGTTACGCCGCCGACTGAAACATCAACCCTACCCATAGAGCCGCCGCCGACTGAAACATCAACTTTGCCAATAGAGCCGCCGCCGACTGAAACATCAACTTTGCCAATAGAGCCGCCCCTGCTTTCTCCGGCGATCTTTAGAGTTAACGCTGAAAACACCATTGAATTTTCCTCTGTGGGAGAACTGCCGAATTTGTTAACTCAGGCAGTGCAGCAATACGGAGGAGAAGATCAATTCACCCGCTTGGCGTTAAAGAATGTGGAGCGCAACGTTTATCTCACCACCCAAGAATTCTTCCAGGCTTTCCAAATCCAAACTCCAGAGGGACTAGGCGCGCAATTGTCACCGGATATGACTTTGTTTTTCTACACCTCCATTATCGCAAATCGTCTCGGATTTATGGCGCGAATCACCTATCCGGCGCTAGATGTGAAATCTTGGGAGCCGACTTTAGAACAAGACACACAGTACTTGTTCGCGCTATTGGGCAAAAAAGAGCCATCAAAGGATGCGGCATTCCGTCAGACAAAATACAAAAACGTAACCTTCCGCTATATCTCTTATCCATCCATTAATTTCGGGCTTGTCTGGTCTTCAGTAAACCTGAAAAGCGCGGAGACCGAAGAGGTCCAACCGTATTTCATTCTTACTTCATCCGGCGAAAGTATGATGAGAGTTATTGATCGGCTCGCGGACCAAATCGTGCCGTAACAAAAGCAACTCCGTGGAAAACCTGTGGAAAACTACCGCTTTTTACGAACAAAATATTTTAGCCCTTGGAGCTTGACCCGCTTCTTGGCTCATGCGATAATAGAAATAGCTCCTCGCGAACCCTTCGGCTTTTCCGGGGACTGGCAAGGAGCATTGTACCTTCGTAAGGATCACTAGATCCGAAAAGGCGCTTGAGCCCAAGAAATTATTATTTCACATAAGTGGGCCAATCAGGCGCTCTTTTTTTACAAACGAAAAACATCGCAAAAAAATTATTATGGATAAAAATTTTCTTAAACAGCAGAAAGAAAATCTGGAAAGGCATAAAGAAGAAATTCGCCAGCAACTGGAAACCTTTGCCACCGAAGACCCCCGCCTTCCGGGCGATTGGGATACACGCTTCCCGAAACACGACGGGGGGGTGGGAAGTTCCGCTTTGGAAGACGCCACCGATGAGGTAGAGGAATATGCCACCCGTCTGCCCATAGAGCACACTCTTGAAACTCGACTGAAAGATATAATTCTCGCTTTAGGCAAAATTGAAAAAAACCGCTACGGTCATTGCGAAAAATGCAAAAAGCCCTTAGCCCGGGAAAGGCTGGAAGCTTACCCCGCGGCAAGGCTATGCGTTGACTGCAATTCAAAGTAGGCGCGGCCATGACAGTGACGGGTATGTATTTTATCGGCGGACGCTCCGGCTAGACGGAGCGTTTTTGTTTTGTTAGATTGCGTATGACGCATTCATGTTGTCCAAAATATTTTCAGGAGCAATAGTGGGTCTAGACGCCCAGATAATAGAAGTGGAGGTAGAAACTTCTTACGGCCTTCCCCGTTTCACGCTGGTCGGGCTTCCGGACAAATCGGTGGAAGAGTCAAAAGAAAGGGTAGGGGCGGCCATAAAAAGTTCCGGGTTTCAAGCGCCAAACAGCCAACCGATAAAAGTGCTGGTCGGGCTTGCTCCCGCCGACTTAAAAAAAGAGGGCTCAATTTATGATTTGCCCATAGCCCTTGGATTTTTAGCCGCCAACCAGCAGGTATCTTTTAGGTTTCAAAACAGAATGTTCGCGGGCGAATTATCTCTGGACGGAAAACTGCGCCCGATAAAAGGGTCTCTTTCTTTTGCTTTGCTGGCGAAAGAAAAAGGCTTTACGGAATTATTCCTGCCCAAAGCCAACGCGAAAGAGGCCGCCATTATCGCTGGAATAAAAGTAATCGGCGCCGAATCGCTCAACGAAGTCATACACCATCTTATCGGCAGAAAAACAATTCCCGCGGCAAAGGCAAGCCAAAAAGATTTAACCGAACAGCCGGTTTATTCGGTTGATATCGGCTGGATTAAAGGCCAGGAATATGCCAAGCGGGCGCTGGAGATCGCGGCGGCCGGAGGGCACAATCTGATTATGCAGGGCCCGCCGGGCACCGGAAAAACTTTGCTGGCGCAAGCCCTGCCTTCTATTTTGCCCCGGCTTAATTTTGAAGAGGCCCTGGAAGTAACCAAGATTTACAGCGTGGCCGGCCTCCTGCCCAAAGATAAAAATATTTTAAGCGAGCGGCCTTGCCGCGCTCCGCACCATACGGCCTCGGAAGCCGCGCTTATCGGCGGCGGCAATCCGCCGCGTCCCGGAGAAATAACTTTGGCTCATCGCGGAGTTTTATTTATGGACGAGTTTCCGGAATTCCACCGCGATGCGCTGGAAAGCATGCGCCAGCCATTAGAAGAGGGGAGCATTGCCATATTGCGCTCCCGTCAAAAACTAAATCTTCCGGCTCGCTTTATGCTGGTTGCCGCGGCAAACCCGTGCCCCTGCGGATATTACCGCGATCCCGAACGGCTTTGCCGCTGTTCGCCTTCCCAAATAGCCAAATACAATAGAAAACTTTCGGGGCCCCTAATGGACAGATTTGATTTATTTATCCACGTTCCGCAGTTAAAATACGAGCAGTTGATAGAACCGGACAATGAGGGCGCCTCAGACAAGATTCGAGAAAAAGTGCATGCCGCCCGCCAGATTCAACAAACAAGATATCAGGAAGAGAATATTTTTACCAACGGCGAAATGCGAATACCTCACATAAAACGTTTTTGCCAGCTTGACGCCAAATCGCAGGGATTTCTTAAGAAATTCGTGGATTCCGGCCGCCTCTCAATGCGTGGCTATCATCGCCTTTTGAAAACAGGCCGCACCATAGCCGACTTGGAGGGCTCTGAAAACATCGGATTTGAACATTTAAGCGAGGCCCTTTCGTATAGGCTCCGTGAAGAAACCGCGATATAGCCAAATAAAAAATCCGCCATGGTGGCGGTTTTCAATTACAGTAAGTAATTTTATCTCGCGAGGGGATTTTTAGCACCGGTGACTCCAAAGTGAAGATGGCAACCAGTTGATAATCCGGCTCCGGACGTTCCGGGCTGCCCGCCCATCGTGGCTATCATCCGGCCCCGATCAACAGTTTGGCCCGGAACTATTCCCTGTAATACGCTCTGCACATGGCCGTAATATGTCACCGTGCCGTTTGGATGCAAGATAGTAAGATGATTTCCCGCTCCGTTCAATGCCCACTTGGAAGTGGAATTGGTTAAAGCAACTTTTAAAACCTTGCCAGATGCCGCGGCGCGAATCGGATCTCCACATTCGCCATCTATATCAACCGCGTTATACCAATGCAAGCCCTGCGTTAGGCGATTACATGGGGTGCCAAGCGGACAAATAAAGTAAGTGGAAGCTGTCGGGATCTGCGCCGGCTGAGAAACATAAACCGGCTTCGATTTCACCACCGGCATTTTGCCTCCGGGAATTATCAAGATATCTCCCACTAAAATATCTCCGGCGGAAGCAAGGTTGTTAAAGGCGCTTATCTCGTCTGTTTTCCCTTGATAAGTTTTGGCGATATCGCTTATGGTATCGCCATTCTTCACGTGATAAATAACTCCGTCAACCGGCAAAATAACCAAAACCTTGCCCGGCTTTAACGTTGAAGTTTTTGCCAGATTATTGGCCCACAGAATCGTTTCTGCGGCAAGCCCGAATTTTTCCGCGATACTGCTTATTGTATCGCCAGACTCAACCTCATATTCAACCACGCCGCTCCTGTGTTCTGAAGCCAAATCTTCGGTGGTGCCGATCAAGGCCCCCAACGCCTTTCTCTCTAAAATAGCGGTCGGCAAAGCCGGTTTAACGCTGGAATTCTGCACCAGAATAAAAGCCGGCGGCTCAAGCGCAGTTTTTCTGTTGTCGCCCATAAAGAGGGCTGATCTTTCCGAAGAGGATTTGGCCGCGGCGTAGGATAAAATAACGCCGCCGTTCTTGTCAAAACCGAAAAGTCCAATACCTAACGACAAAAAAATAAACAAAAAGGCCGCGGCGCCCCCCAAATAAAACAGGGGGTCGTGCCGCGATCCCTTTATTTTATCCAACAACCGTTGTGCGCGTCCTATGCCACCCCTTTTTGCCGTATGAGACTTGCCGGATAACTTGTTATGACCTCCTGAACAAGATAATCCTTCGGCCGAATTAGCCTCCATAGCAACTTTCTTCACTATATTTGGGGAATACAAGCCAGTCAAGGAGTTTTTCCACACCCCACAACATGCTAAAATAAAAAATGGACTTAACTTCCAAAAAAACGATTAGGGATATGCTTCAAAAGTATGCTGTCCGGCCGCAAAAAAAATTTGGCCAGCACTTCTTGGTATCGCGCCATGTATTGGCGAAAATCCTCCAAGCCGCGCGATTAAAACAGGGGGGAGTTGTTTTAGAGGTTGGCCCCGGCATCGGAACTTTAACCCAAGAACTGGCCAAATCTGCACGCAGGGTAATCGCGGTGGAAAAGGACATAAAGATGACGGATGTCTTGCGGGAAACGGTAAGCGAATATAAAAACATAGAACTGATTTACGGCGATATTCTCAAGTTAGACGCGGGACGCTATACGTTAGACCCTAAATATAAAGTTGTTGCCAATCTGCCTTACTATATGGCCGCGCCGGCAATAAGAATGTTTCTTGAGGCAAAGCGGCCTCCGCAAGAAATGATTTTAATGGTTCAAAAAGAAGTGGGCCAAAGAATCTGCGCCAAACCCCCGCAAATGAACATTTTGGCGATTTCCGTCCAGTTCTACGCCGAACCAAAAATAGTAAGCTATGTTCCGAAGGGCGCTTTTTGGCCGCGGCCTAAGGTTGATTCGGCGATTATTAAGATTACACGAACTCACACAGATAAGAAAACGGATTCGCACATATTTTTTAAAATCGTTCGCGCCGGATTTTCACACCCCAGAAAACAGCTTCTTAATAATTTTACGGGAACATTAAAAATGCAGCGCGAAGAAATAAAAAAATGGTTGGGTAGTTGTGATATTGACCCGTCGCGCCGGGCGCAAACTTTGGAGCTGAACGACTGGGCTTGTTTGGCAAAAAACTTTCCGCGCTGATGCCGCGCGGATTTCTATTTTACGCCATTTATGTTGTATAATAAAAAAATGCTTCTTGCGCGGCGCAATATTTTGGGGAAAAAATGGCTCGCTGGTATCTTGACTGCTGGTTTGGTTGTCGCGGGAATAAGCCTTCCGGGAACTTCTTTTGCCGATTTTTTTGGTATTGGCGCGGCTTTGGGCGGCATTGCGGGCAAAGCGATTGCCGCGGTTGTGCTGGGCATCCTCGGAGGAGTTATGGCGACATCGGCATTGCTTCTTGACTGGGCGGTAGATCCTTCATTTATCCGCCATCCTTATACCTGCCTTACCCTAACCTGCAAAGCAGGAGAAGAAATAAGTATTGTGGGCGTGGGCTGGCCGGTGGTGCGCGACTTCGCCAACATGCTGTTGGTGCTTATGCTGATAGCCATAGCTCTTGGAACCGCCCTGCGCATCCGGTCCTACGAATTCCAAAAAACCTTGCCGCTTTTAATCGGCGTTGCGCTCCTTATTAACTTCACGCCCGTACTGCTCGGTGTGATTGTTGATGCCGCCAACATCGTTATGCGTTTTTTTCTTGAAGGTTTTTCCGTCGGGAGCATCGTAAGCAACGTAATGATTGACCAGATAAACAGCATCGGCGGCGGGCTGAACATCCTTGACCCCGAAAGCTGGTTCACTTTCTTTTTCAAGTTGGTTTTCATGGCGGTATGGATTATTTTAGCCACCATTATCTTTCTGCTCTTTGCCGTATTAATGATTATGAGAAGAGTGGCGATTTGGCTGCTTGTAATTTTATCCCCGCTGGCCTTTGTGGCCTACATCATTCCCTTGACGCGCGGTTATTTTAAAACATGGTGGCATCAATTTTTGCAGTGGACGATCATCGGCGTGTCGGCGGCGTTCTTTCTCTGGCTGTCCGAATGGATGATTAATTTTGCCGGAACGGGCGGGAAATTCATATCTAAAGCCGGCGGGCCGGCCGGCCAGTTTGAACAAATGATAAACGGCATCCTGCCTTACGGCATTGCCATTCTTTTTATGGGCTTTGGATTTTTTATGGCTCTTTCCACCAGCGCCATCGGTGCTTCGGGCGTGATCGCGGGAGCTCGCAAAACAACGCGGCAGGCGCCGGGACGAGTTTGGAAAAGCAGGCCGGTGGAACGCGCGAAAATGACTGTCGCGGCGAGGGCGCGGGATTACATAACCGGCGATAGGCCCCTGCCGCAATTGCGTTTGTGGGGCGGAGAAGCCCGGCTCGCCAAAAAAATACCTGTGGCTGGAAAACCCATCGCCGGAGCAATGGAGGCGGGCGGGCGAGGAGTGGAATGGATTACCCAAAGACCAAAAGCAATAGGCGGCTGGGGCGCGAGAGGCGCGGCGAAAATCACTCCGGAACCGATTAAAAAACCGCTGCGCCTTCCGGGCGAAGCGCAAAAAGTATGGGGCGAAATCGCCGCGTCCAAGTTGACAGAATATGTCGCCGAAAAACGGGAGGCCACGAAGTTCAAGCCGCCAAAAGCTTTTGAGGCGTGGACGCCGCGGGAACAGGAAAGCTATATAAAAGGCGTTTTCAGCGAAAAAGATCGCGCGACTCTATTGAAAACTATGGATGAAAAGGGAACTCTGCAACTGACAAGCGGGGAATTTCAGGAAAGAGCAATGCAGACCGCCGAAGCGATTAAAAACGACGCTACTTCCAAAAAAGAGCTGGCCAGCATTCTTAACGCTCTTCCGGATAAGCTAAGCGAAAAACTTAAAACGGCGCTTGAAACATCGGGCCTGAAGGGGCCGGAAAAAGAACAAAAAGAAAGAGAGTTACGGGAAAAAATAGAGAGCCTTGCCAGCGCCCTGAAAATAGATCGCGACCAGGCGGCAAGAGCAATACACGTAAGAGATATGAAGTCGGACGATATATCTAAAATATCCAAGAACGCGCTAAAAGAACGCGGAGTCCAGGAAGCTGTGCATATGTGGGATGGCAGCCAGATTGCCGCGGCCGCGAAGACGTTCAAAAGAGACTTTGTAGAGCCTTATATGCAGGAAGCTGAACGAAGAGGACTAGAATGGTATGAGAAAAACAATCCCAAGTCGATTAGGTATTCTCGCCAACTTATTGCCCAAGAATTGGGATTTAGAATGCCGAATCGCGGAGGAGAAGGCCATCCGGATTGGCCGGCGCTATCCACGACTCCGCCCGGAGGAGGTGGGCCCACGCCACCGGGAGGAACACCTTCGCCGTCAGAGCCGCCGCCAGGAACGTATGGAGGGCCGGGTACTTCTACCCGAAGAACGCCCGGAATCATCCCGCCAACCAAAAGAGAACCGGGAACTTATCCGGGCCCGGGCATCTGATCTTTTAAAAAAACAAAAGGAGCCGATGGGCTCGGCTCCTTGATTAACCCGAAAAAGAACTAAGGATTCTGTTGGCTCTGCTGCAGATTCCGAACTATATTCTTGATTTCATCCAGCGCCTGGCGCAGTTCGGCAATAGTAACATCGTCCGCCGGCTTGCCCAAAACGCCTCGCAACACATCCGATAAACCCGGCACCGCCTGCACGGTCAGACTCGCGGCCAATGAGCTTTTTTCCACAGCCTCAAGCGTTCTGACTAGCTTTCCTATGTCTCCGAATTGTTCTATGGCCTTGTACACCGCCTCTAGGCGCCTTCGCTCTGCGTCCGCCCTGATTTCCGTTTCCTCGCGCTCTCGTTCGGCCAAGTATTTACGTGTCGCGGCCCGCTGATACTCTTGAGGCGGAGCAATCTCTCTTATTTCAATACCCTGCTCTATAATTTCTACACCATAGTTCTCTCTGAATTCTTGGATCAATCCCTTTGCCCTAAGTTTCTTCCAGATGATTTTTGCCGCGTCGCCTTTGTTGCTGATGAGAAACTCGTACGTTGTCTCGCCCGCGTAATCGCGGAACAAGGCCGCTATGCGATTCAGCACAACCTCAAAGGCGTCCTGCACGTTAAAAACGAACTTATAGGGATTGACTATCCTGGCGGTTATGAGCAAATCAATATCAAGCGGAATTCTCTGCTTGTCCTCGGCCCCGCGGATGTGAATCGTGTAAATGTGGTCTTTCAGCAAAACGTGGGACAATACCTCGTCGTGGGCAACGACGGTCCCGTCTTCTCGTGGACTGCTCCAGCGCAGGCGATACGCGTAAATCTTGAAGAATGGCGGCAAGCCTATATAGCGCGCTCCGCCGAACAAGCGCCGTTTGACCTGCGCCTCGTCCGCCTTCACGACATTCCATGCGCCGTCTAAATCGTAACCCTTCCACTCCATTATTATCTTGTGGAACTTCCCTCCGTGAACCGCTATCTTCGCCGTCCCCTCGGTAACGAAAGTCCAGAAAAGGTTGCGCGGCGCGAAAAAGGTGTAAACTATATACTGGAAGATGTATGCCGCGCTAAACCTGGCGGCAAGGAATAGCCCCACGACTATCAAGATAACAATGCCAAGCGCTACAGGATCCATTTTATTTTGTCCTTCCTTTCTTTTTTTGACGGATATTAAAGAACTGGTCCTGGCATAACGAACTCTCTATTATACCAATTTATACAAAAATGTCAAGCTAAAGTATGCTCCAAAAGCAAACCCAGCCCCAATATACAAAAGAACAGCTTTGGAAATTATACGATAATCTTCCCCCGGAACTTCAGGAGGCGATTTTTTCTTCGGAAAACTCGGAGCAATTAGACGCCGTTTGCCAAAGATACGGTGTCGCGGAAAACCAAATCCCGGAGACAGCGAAACTTATCGGCAGGGTTTTGCTGGGGGTTCTTCCTCCGGAAGATTTTCCCGCCGCGCTGGAAAAAGAAACCGGGCTGAAAAAAGAAACGGCGAAACAGATAACGCACGAAATCAACAGGTTTATTTTTGCGCCGGTGAAGGACTATCTCGCCCAAATTTACCACCTGGGGGTTGGCGCCGCGGAAAGCGCTGACACTTCCAAGCTCAAAACGCAAACCGAAAAAACGGAAGCGCCCGGAATAAACGAGGAGGCGTCACCGGCGGTCGAAGAAAAGATAAAAACGACGGGGGAAACAAAGAACGATTCTTACCGTGAACCGCTGAAGTAAAAATAATGTAGTCCTCCTTCGCTAAAGCTACGGAAGGGCATCCTTCGCTCCTATGGGATTACTAAAAGTATTCCCGGGCAAGGGGCAAAATATGGCTTGCCACTCCGAAGCTCAAAGCGAAGCGAGGAGCGAAGGATGGAGTTTCAAATCCCACAATTTATCGCAAGAGAGCCGACCATAGTGGCTTCGCTTACTTTTAGGCAATTCCTGACCTTGACCGTGGCCGGCCTCGCGATTTTTATGATATTTTTCGTTTTAAAAAATCTTTTTGTTTTTATTATGGCGGCGACCGCGATCGCCGCAACCGCAGTGATTTTCACGTTTCTCCAGATAGGGGGGCAGTCTTTTCCCGTAGTTTTTAAGAATTTCGTCTTTTATTTCGCCAAACCCCGCGTGTATGTTTGGAAAAAAAAAGGCGTTCCTTACGCCGTCATTAAAAAAGGCGCTGAAAAAATTCAAATCAGCGAAGAAAACGACGAAGAAAAAAAGCAAATATCGTTAGGCCGCGAAAGCCGCTTAAACAAACTGTGGACGCGGATAGAAACAAAACCATAAAACATGAAGGGCGCCACTCAAGAGTTTTTGGAGGTTGACCAAATAAGAGAGGGAATAATCGTGCTGAAAAATAAAACTCTGCGCGGGGTGCTTATGGTTTCTTCCACGAATTTCGCCCTGAAATCGGCAAACGAGCAAAATGCCATAGTCTACCAATTCCAAAGCTTTTTGAACTCTTTGGATTTTTCGGCGCAAATAGTTATCCAGTCGCGGAGGTTAAACATTACCGGCTATCTAGATCAAATCAAAGCGCTGGAAAAACAACACGCCGGCGAACTGATGAAAACGCAGATAAAAAGCTATTACGATTTTATTAAGCAGTTTATTGAAGCGGGGCACATAATGACAAAGGAGTTTTTTGTGGTAATACCCTACAGTCCCACGGAATTATACGGGGTTGCCGCGGCGAAAAAAGCCCTGAAAACCGTCGTCTCCCTCACTGAAGAGGATTTTCAACGTTGCAAGGTCCAGCTTTGGCAGAGGATGGAATTCGCGGTTCTTGGGTTAAAACGGATGGGGCTTCAGGCAATTCCCTTAAACACTCTTGAGCTTACCGAGCTTTTCTGGAGACTGCACCACCCAAGCCAGGCAGAACATGGCTATTATCCTGAAATCCCGCCGGAACTAACGTTGTAGGCGCTAAAAACTAATTATGGCTTTTCAACTCTTCCCCAAAAAACAACCGCGAGTTCCCGAAAAGGTTTTTGCGGAACCGGGCATAGCCGCCGCCGACATCGCGGCGCCCTCTTCTATTGAGGTTTATCCGAGCTATATGCGCCTGGAAGAAAGACTGGTAAAAACTTTTTTTATTTTCTCCTATCCCCGCTATATCAGCACCGGCTGGTTCTCGCCCGTCATCAATCTTGATATTCCAATGGACATCTCTTTATTTGTCCACCCCATAGACACCGGCTTAATCTTAAAACAGCTGAGAAGAAAGGTTACCGAGGTCCAAGCCGAAATAGCCGAGCGCGAAGGAAAAGGACTGGTGCGCGACCCCCAGCTTGAAACGGCGTACCAGGATTTGGAATCCCTGCGCGACCGGCTGCAAACCGCCCAAGAAAGAATGTTTCGTCTGGGCGTTTACCTCACGGTCTACGCCGACACCGAACAGGAACTGCGAGATATTGAATTAACCCTGCGCGGTCTTTTGGAGTCGCGCCTGATATATATTAAACCGTCCCTTTATCAGCAAAGGGAAGGATTTATTTCCACCTCGCCTTATGGCCTGGACGAACTTGAAGCCCACACGCCCATGGACACCGGACCCATATCCAGTCTTTTCCCGTTCACCTCTTTTGACCTTTCTTCAAATGAAGGAATTTTATTCGGCATAAACCGCCACAATAATTCTTTGGTTTTGTTTGACAGATTCAGCTTGGAAAACGCCAACGAAATAGTCTTCGGGGTGGCGGGCAGCGGCAAATCTTACGCGGTAAAACTGGAAATTATCCGTTCTTTGATGATGGGCACGGCTGTTATAGTTCTTGACCCCGAGAATGAATATAAGTTTTTGGCGGATGCCGTAGGCGGCTTATTTTTTAACATTTCCCTCACCAGCCCGCACCACTTAAACCCGTTTGACCTGCCTTCCCCCCGCGAAGACGAACGCCCCTCCGATGTCCTGCGCTCCAATATCATCAACCTCGTCGGCTTAATGCGCATAATGCTCGGCGGCTTAACCCCGGAAGAAGACGCTATTATTGACCGCGGCATAACCGAAACTTACGCCGCCAAAGACATAACGCCGGATGTTGATTTTTCCAAGGCCGAGGTGCCCATAATGTCGGACTTTGAAGCCGTCCTGCAAAGCATGGAGGGCGCCGAATCTCTTGTGAGACGCGTGCAAAAATTCACGCGAGGATCTTACGCCGAGTTCTTCAACCAGCCGTCCAACGTTGATATGGATAAAGAACTAGTGGTTTTCGGCATCCGCGACATGGAAGACGAACTGCGCCCGATAGCAATGTTCATTGTTTTGCGCTACATCTGGAACAAAGTGCGTTCAAGCCTAAAAAAACGCATTCTTGTGGTTGACGAGGCCTGGTGGCTTATGCGCTCGGACGACGGCGCCTCTTTCCTGTTCGGCACGGTAAAAAGAGCCCGCAAATACTGGCTGGGCGTAACCACAATCACCCAAGACATCGGCGACTTTATGCAGTCGTCTTATGGCCGGCCCATTGTGACCAACTCCGCTATAAGGCTGCTGATGAAACAAAGCCCCGCAACAATTGAGGCCGTCCAAAAAACGTTTCAGCTCTCCGAGGAAGAAACTTTCTTGATGCTGGAGGGCGCGGTCGGGGAGGGAGTTTTCTTCGCAGGGCAAAAACACGCCGCCGTAAAAGTGGTCGCATCCTACGCCGAACACCAGTTGATTACCACCAGCCCGGAAGAAATCGTAAAAATGAAAAGGGCGAAAGAAGAACTGCAAAAAAGAAAAGAAGGAGCAACGGATTACTAAACTTAAACTATGCCAGAGGAACAAGACGAAAGCCCAACCGGCGAAGACTCCGAAGAAGGCTCCGCGGAAAGCTCCGAACTCCCCAGAGAAAACAACTCTTGGGCAAGCAGTCTTTTCAGCGTTGAAGGAGCAATGATGCTCACCGCGGCGCTAATAATAGACGGGTTAGGCCTCATTGAGGCGATTCCGATAATAGGCAGTATTTTATCGTTTCTGGTTGATGTTTGCGGAGTGATTATCGTCGGCGGATGGCTGCTTTTTTTCCGTGGCAAAGGACTTCAGGGTTCTACGGGTCGCGGGCGTTCATTTGTTACCCGCGGAATGGGAAAAATGTTTGTCCGTTCAACATTAATGATTTTGGAGTTTGTCCCCGTTCTGGGCGCCCTGCCTTTTTGGACGGCGCTCGTGCTGATAGAATTGGTGGGGCTTAACGATTAATTTAATATGCGCACCGACCGTTTTCTTCCATTCTTTCTTTGTTTTTTCCTCGCCGGCGCTTTTTTCGGTTTTTCCGCGCTGGCAGCAGGACCGGAAACCCAATTCCCGGAAATCCCGGGCGCTCCGGCAATCGGAGAAAAAACTCTTTTGCCGGAATTTATAGTTTATATTTACTATTTCGCCATAGCCGTTTCCGGATTTGTCGCTTTGGCAGCTTTATTTTATGGAAGCATGCGCTCCCTTACTTCGCAGGGAGCGCCCGCGGCAAAAGCCGACGCGCGAGGATACATCCGCAACGGCATTGTCGGCATTTTTATTCTTCTCCTCTCTTGGCTCATTCTCAATACCATAGACCCCCAGTTGACTATTTTTAACTTTGCCAAAAGAGGCGCCGGACTGACGCCGGAACAGCTGAAAATGGCCGAATTTTCTATGCCCAGCGCGACGAGCACTTACCTTGAAATTCCGCTCGGCACGTTAATTGAAAACGTCCTGGCCGAGAATAAAGTGGCGCAGTTCCGCGATTTCATAAATCAAACGGAGGAACGCTCCAAAAAGGTAAAGCACCCTGTAATCGGCCGGCGGTGGAAAGAAAAAAATCAGAGCTTGAAAACGCCTCTCAAGAACTTCGCTCTTTTATGGAGCCGTGGCTGCCCATTATAACCGAATACGCAAAAGATATTTCAAATCTATACTATGGCGCTCTTTTTCTGAAGGAAGGGGAATCGCCCATTCCTTACGAGCAATTCCTGGAGTTAAAACAGATTGCCCTTGAAGTCAATTTACCGCTGGAGGTTACGGCTTTTCAGGCCGGAGGAGAAACGGTGAAGGCCAAAGGCAACGACCCGATGAATTTTTACCTCCCCGAAGAAGAAAACGAGGGCATAACCGAAAGGCTTAAAAACATTGAGTTTTTTATTAATATTTCACTGCCTATTTTGTCCGGTTCTCCTCCGGCAAAAAACCCGGGCGCTCTTGCCTGGCCTTTTCCCGACGGAAGTTTAACTCAACGCTTTGGTTGCCAAACGGAAATAGTGTATAGCACTCCGTGCCCCGGGGGAGGTTGGCTTCATGCCGGAATTGACATTGCGGATCCGGCAACCCGTAATCATCCCATTTACTCCGCCGGAGACGGGGTGGTGCTGGACGTCGGCATCAGTCCCGGCTGCGGCTATGGAAATTGGGTCGCGATTTGGCATGAAGATTTAGGATTGACCACGATATACGCCCACTTAAAAACCGCATGGGTAAGCGCCGGAGAAGTGATTTCGCAAGGCCAGCCCATAGGCGAAGAGGATAGCACGGGATTTGTTTTTGGCGAACACCTTCATTTTGAAGTAATCGCAGGCGAAGCGTGGACCGGCGGAAATTGTTTCGGGGGGTTCCGCCTTGACCCTATGGATTATCTTTAAATATTATGCGCAACCGTCCCAGACAGAACATATTACTTCTCGCAATGGCAGTCTTGTTTTTGGCGCCGGCATTTTTATTATATAATGCAAACGGCACAGCCTCGGCCCAGCAGGAACCGGAAATAGTGTGCGAAAGCCAGGAAATACCGGTCGGAGCGGCTGTGGACGCCAGCCTTATTTTGGCGGAAGAATTGCTTAACAACGCCGCGGCGGCGATAAGCGGCGCGGTAACGGAAATCGCGTTAGCCGAGCAATTGCTTCTCTTGCCCGACCAGTGCCTGGCTGAAAACTGCGGCGGCGGCTGCAGCCCCGACACCAGAACAATATCCTGCGGGTCTTCTCCTCCGCCGGCCGGAGAATATGCCGCTCCCTGCTGGCCAGGGGACGCGGGTAAATTTTTCTGCTACCTCGACGACCCCAACAACCGGGTGCACTGTCAATTCACCGGGCCCGGACCAGATGATTATGGTTTAATAACGGACCCTTGTCCGCCCGATCTAAAATGCGTTCCCCCGGACGGAATATGCTCTGCCTGCACCGAAGACTTCTGCGACATCTCGCCGTGCTCTGGAGACCCCTGCCCGCGGGACGCAATTAATATGGCCGCGGACGCCATAATCTCCAGCTATGACGAAATCAAGAGAGTGAAAGAAAACACCACCGACTTGTTTGAAGAAAAATTCACGCAGCTCGTCAACGGCAAGGATTTATGGAAATACTGCACGGACAAAACAAAAATAAATCTTATGCTGAAGGGGGCGATGAAAGACGAAAGCTTAAAAGATTTAATCGTATGCCTTCTGGACGAGTCGCGCCGAGGGCTTTCCCGTTGCGTTACGCCAGACAACCTTAATTATTTGGAAGAGCGGCAGGGCACGTTAAAGTGCCAGGACGCCTCGGCCCTCGGCGCGCTTTCTGAAAAACAGCGCCAGGAGTGTTATTTTGATAATTTCTTTTGCTGCAGATTTCAATGAACCGGAAAAAAATATTTTTACTTTGCTTCGCGGCAAGCGTCATCGCTCTCGTTCTTTGGGCCCAATTCGGTTTTGCCCAGCCGCTTGAAGTCGCCTACCCAAAGGTGCCGGGGTCCGAGCCCGTAAGCGCCCTCAAAACCCTTCCCGAATTCGTAAAATATGCTTTTGTTTTTGCCATAGCTCTGGCCGGATTTATTATTTTCGCTTCATTTCTTTACGGCGGAATGCGCTACTTAACGTCTGTCGGCAACCCATCGGCCATGTCCGACGCGAAAAGCAAGATACTGGAAGGCATATTGGGCGTTATTCTGCTTCTGGCGGCTTTTTGGCTTTTAAACACCATCAACCCCCAGCTTGTCCAGCTGCAGTTTTCAGCGGACAGCGCGAGAAAAGGCATCGTCCTGTGCGCTTCCGGGGCGTGTTCCGCCAACCCGACGGGCACGCAAGGAACAGACTTTATCAAGTTAAAGGGGAGCGTTTCCTGCATTCGCGGCACGGCGGATGTCCGTTGCGAATATCCCCAAATGAAACCTGTCTCATCTGTTTATTTCGCCAACTCAAGCGACGAACTGGAAGTTAATATCTTCGGCAACAGAGATTTTCAGCCCGAGCCCCCGTCATGGAGCTCAAAAAATCAGCCGTATATTGATTACGGCGCCATTTTGTCCGTTCCGAACGGAGAGTCTGTAGAGTTAATCTGGAAACAGCCCGGCGTCTATCTTTTCGCCGAGGAGAAGTGTCAGGGAGAGGCCCATTTTTTCGCCAACAGCTCGGCAAGTTTTGACAATATTAATTTTCATGACAAAACCAAATCACTGAAGATAATCCCCAGCGTAAGAAGAAAAGAAACGAATTTGGAAAAATTGCTGGCGGCGATACCCGGCCCGGGCGGCGCCACGGTCGTAACCGAAAAACTGGGAGTTATTCTGCACGAAAGGAACAACTATGAATATGACGCAACGGTCTGGATGGGCGGCGACGGCCCTCCTATGGATTTCCCTTACGAACCGCCCGATCACGGCTGTATCAACGTGGCCTCAACCGGAAGTTGTGACGACCAATTTAAGGAACCATATTGCATAGATAACTCTTCTAAATCCGCTTCTTCACTCACGGTATTTAAGCAGGTAATCAATTTTGGGCCTCCCGAGGAAATGGGCGAAGGCGTAACCGTTTTTGGCAATTTTCAATGGAACGAACAAGACAAGGACGACAGAAGCGGGGACCAACAAATCCACTGCGGCCCTATCAGCGCGGTCACTGAAGATCGGGACTTGCCCCCGGGCAGAAGACTTGAAACTGGCTCTCCTTTGTGGGTTGACGGGAGGATAGAGATAGGAGAGTCCGTGCTTTACGACGGCACGGAAAACAGGAGCGAACGTGATTGCGCAAAGCTTTTTGGCGGCGCGAGCAACCCATTCAGGCGATTACCAACGAAGACCATGGTATCATCCATCAAAATCGCCGGAAATTATATTGCCGTTCTCTTCCGGCCGGACGGCAGGGGAGAGGTATTCGGCCTGCCGGAACGCGCTCCTAACGGCGATTACAACTTAAAACAGGGCAACCATATCGGCAATGACCAAGCAACGGCCGTGCTTGTAATCCCGGTTGAGTCAAAATAGAATTTGCGCGCGGACAAACAAACAAAAACCGCGCCCCCCTGACTTTGGGGCGCGGCGTAAAGGTTTGCCCGGCCTAAAAGGCCGCTTTTATTATTATTCTTCTCTCTTCCCCTTCGCCTATGCTTTCGGTCACCACGTCCGCCCGCTGGGACAATTCCATGTGGACTATCCGCCGTTCGGCGGCCGGCATGGGGGCCAATTCTTTTTCTCTGCGGGTAAGGGCTACTTCGTTTGCCGCGTTGCGAGCCATCTCTTTTATGTAATCGTTTTGATTTTTTTTGTAGTTGTTAATGTCTAAATCCAGGTAAAAAACTTCACCGGTTTTCCGGCGCAATATGGCCCTTAAAAGGTGCTGTATTGCGGCAAGCGCTTGGCCGGAATGGCCGATAAAAACGCCCGGGTCTTCCATTTCTAAATCGGCCTTGAGCGTGGATTCGGCGATCTCCAGCCGTATTGCCGGGGAAAGACCCGCCTGCCGGAAAAATTCTTCAAGCTCTTTTTTAATTGCTGGCAGTTGTTCTTGATTTAGCATGTTGGTTGTTTCGCCGGGGCCGGTTTTTTGTTCAAAATTAAATACTGCTGTCCTATTGAAAAAACTGTCGTGCAAGCCCAATAAAGGCCCATGGCGGAGGGAAGGCGGAGCAGAATTAAAACGGTCAGCGCCGGAAAGAAATATGTCATCTGTTTTTGCATCATTTGCCCCATGTCGCCGCCTTGCTGTTTGGCCGCCTTTTTCTCCTGGGGCTGCAACATCTTAACTTGCCAGAATTGCAGGATACCGGACATAAAGGCGAAAATAATATTCGGCTGGGCAAGATTAATAAGCCCGAGAAAAAAGAAATTTATATCCGCGGGAAAGGGCACAAAGCCGTATAACGATGAGGTAAGCTGTGTTCCTTTCCTTCACCTGCCGTTCTTTGTCGTTCTTCCAGCGATCCTGAACTTCTTTTATTTTTGGCTGGAGATCGCTCAGGGCCTTCTGCGAGGCAATGGCCGCGCGCGTAATCGGGTAAAGCGCCAGGCGCGCGCCGATCGTAAGCAGTATAACCGCCAGCCCAAAATCGTGTCCGGGAATATAAACATAAAGCAGTATAAGAATATTAAACAGCGGTTGGTAAACGGTCGTGTGAAAAATGGCGGCAATCCATTCCAACATATAATTTAAACTTGCAAAATATTAGCTTGCTTCAACAACCTTTGAATGATTGCCTCTATGGCGCGGAAATCATATTCTTCGCATCCCGGCATGCCGATAAAAACGCCGTCTACATTCTTTTTCATCCCGGGCAAGACCTTTTTTACGGCTTCCTGCATCCTCCGGCGAACCTTATTTCTTGTTACCGCTTTTTTGGATATGCGTTTTCCCACCACAAACCCGAAACGGCTTGTTTTCAGTCCGTTTTCCAGCGCCTTAAACCCTACATGTCCCGCGTTGAATCTTTTGCCCTTGCGGAAAACCAGCTCAAAGTCTTTTTTTCTTTTTAATCGGTTAATTTTTGCCAGCATTAAGATACCGCGAGAGACCACCGTCCTTTCTTCCGGCGCCTAGCCAAAACCCTCCTGCCGGATGCTGTGCGTTGCCGAGCCACAAATCCGTGAACTCTCTTCCTTTTCTTCTTTTTTGGCTTATAAGTGATACTCATAAAAAATACCGGATGAATTAAACTGGTATAAATACAATGTAGCAAAAAGAAAGGGGAGCGGTCAATAAAGAACGTTTGGACAGCTACCAAGGGGTTATCCGTTTTACACATTATATCCACACATTTTGCACACTGTTTTTGTTTTTGTTCTTGTTTTCCTTGCTCCGCTCCTGTGTTATAATGGCGCCAGCGCTAACGTTTTGAAATATAGGCACCGTATTTTAGGTCTCGCCCTTTCGCCGAAGACGAATTCGCGTCTGACGAACGGGCCGATCTCGACAACATATGGACACAAACGAAATATGGCAAGCGGTGCTTGCCCAAATCCAGTTTCAAGCCTCCCCGGCTAATTTTGCAACATGGTTCCAAAACACCCGCATTTTGGAAAAAAAAGACGGGGGTGTTGTTATTGCCACGCCAAACGCTTTCTCTAAAGAATGGCTGGAAAATAAATACCATAAATTAATCTGCAAAATCCTGCACACCCTAGACCAGGAAATTAAAGAAGTTAAATATGTGGTAAGCTCCGGCGGTTTAAAAATAAAGCAGGAAAATACGCTTGTTAAAAACGACCTGCTGCAGCCAAGCTTTCAAGAGTTTGCCGCGCAGAAAGAAACCGGGCTTAACTCTCGTTATCGTTTTGAGAATTTCGTGGTCGGACCCTTCAACGAACTTGCCCAGGCGGCGGCGCTGGCGGTGGTAAAAAACCCCGGCCGTAATTATAACCCTCTTTTTATTTATGGCGGGGTGGGATTAGGCAAAACACACCTTCTGCAGGCGATGGGTAATGAAGTAGCCCAAAAGGAACCCAAAAATATTATACGGTATATCTCCTCGGAAAAATTAGTTTCGGGCGTGGTGCAGGCCATCAGAAACAAAACTATGGATAAGTTTAAGGCCGCCTACTCGGCGGTGGACATGCTTATCGTAGACGACATTCAGTTCTTCGCGGGTAAAGAAAAAAGCCAAGAAGAGTTTTTCCATCTTTTCAACACCCTTTACGGGCAAAACAAACAAATCATCCTCTCCTCGGACCGCCCCCCGCAAGCAATAGCATCACTTGAAGACCGCTTGCGTTCACGTTTTGAGGGCGGAATGATTGCGGATATAGGATATCCCGACCTTGAGACTAGGGTGGCGATTTTAAAAACAAAAGCGCAGGAAAAAAACACGCGCCTGCCCGAAGAGGTGTATAATTTTATCGCCGTTAATTTTCCCAGAAATATACGGGAATTGGAGGGCGCCCTAAACCGTCTCGTCGCCTTCCAGGAGGCTAACCGAAAAACTCCCGACCTTTCCATCGCAAAAACGCTGCTTAAAACAATATTGGTAAGCCCTTCAAGAATCAACGACAGAAAAATAATCCAGACCGTAGCTGAATTCTACGACTTAAAAGAGGCTGATCTTTTGGAAAACTCGCGCAAAAAAGAAATCGTACAGCCGCGTCAGGTCGCGATGTATTTTTTACGAGAAGACCTGAAGCGATCGTTCCCTTTTATTGGCCGAAGGTTTGGGGGAAAAGATCATACAACAATAATGCACGCCTGCGCAAAAATAAAAAAGGTGATCGCAGAAAACGACAAATTAAACAACGAGCTTGAGCTGATTAAACAGCGGATATATAGGTGAAAACTTGTGGAAAAGCGGTGTATAAAAAAATAGCGGCTGCAGATATTTTTCTTTACCCCACCTGTTTTCCACTCTGTTTGTAGTTTCTTTCCCCGTCTTTACCGCTAAAAATAGACGGCGCGGGATACTTAGGAAACGTTTTGGTTTCCTGCGACAAAAACTTTATTTGCCTTTCGGCTACAGACCTGGAAATAGCGGCACACTTTTGGGTTTTAAGCAAAACCGAAAAAGAGGGAAAAATTACCCTTCCGGCAAAACTTTTTTTACAGCTTGTTTCTTCTATCGCCGAAGAAAAAGTGGAACTAGAGGTAAAAAACAACAACCTAATAGTCAAAAATAATATTTGTACGTCGCAGTTGCGCGGACAAAACCCGGAAGAGTTTCCGGTTATTCCGGAAATTAAAAAAGATTATACTTTTGAACTTAATATTGGCTCGTTTTGCCAGGGCTTAACGCAAACTGTTGATGTGGCGTCAACTTCCTCCCATAAACCAGAACTCACCGGAGTTTATTGTATGCTGGGCAAGAAAATGCTGATATTGGCCGCAACAGATAGTTTTAGATTGGCGGAGAAGACGCTTTTTTTTGCGGATGAAACATCCGTCCCCGAAGGAGGACTTTCTTTTATAATACCGGTAAAAATAGTTCGCGAGCTTATTAATGTGTTCGGAGGGACGCAGGGAAGAATAAAGCTGTTTCTTTCGCAGAACCAAATTGCGTTTGAGTATGTTTCGCCCGAAGTTTCTCATCCTCAAATTCAATTGTTGTCGCGGCTCATTGAAGGAGAATACCCCAGCTATAAGGATATTATTCCCCAAAAACACGACGCGCAATTTATTACACCAAAAGCCGACTTTATCAATCAAATCAAAGCCGCGAGTTATTTTACCCAAAAAACAAACGAAATTTCGCTACATTTTATTCCGGGAAAAGGGCTGGAGATTACCAGTCAAAATCCGGATAGCGGAGAATATTCGGCGCTGATTAAGGGAAAGTGCGACGGAGAGGAAATGAACATTGATTTCAATTGGAAGTTTATATTAGACGGCCTTGTAAATATTAAAAGCGATGAAATTGCGCTTTATGCCCAAAAAAACGGGGGACCGGCCACTTTATGTCCCGTGGGCGACACGAGTTATATTTATGTTGTTATGCCGATAAGAGCCGGCTAAATAGTTGGAAAAGTTTCTCTGGGATATAAAGGAAGAACTCTTTCCATAAATATACGCCACATAGGCCCCGCGGTAACAACTGCGGGGTCTTTTGACATTTCTTCTCCGTTGTTGTTCCCGGCCCAGACGCCGGCAACAATAGACGGGGTGTATCCTATCAACCACCCGTCTTTAAAGTCCTGCGTAGTTCCGCTTTTGGCGGCCACCTGATATCCGGGCACATAAAGATCGGAGTGCGATCCAAAAACAGGGGCTCTGGCGTTATTGTCGGATAACACGCTATTAACAAGGCGGGCAGTTTTTTCCGGCAGTATTTTCTCCGGATTTTTTTTATTTTCTTCCAAGACGGTTCCGTATTGATCTTCTATTTTTATAATACTTACAGGGGGGATGCGCATGCCGTCATTGGCAAAAGCGCCATAAGCCGAAACCATATCTAAAAGCCGCACCTCTCCTCCGCCCAAAACCAAAGAAAGGCCGTAATAAGAGGGAGGCCTGTTGAGCGTTGTTATGCCCATTGCTTGAGCTGTTTTGATGCTGTCCTGAAGGCCGGCAAGATAAGCTAAAACTTTGACAGACGGCACATTAAGCGATTGCGCGAGGGCGCCCCTTAAAGTGACCGGGCCCCTGAAACGGCCGTCATAATTTTGCGGCGCGTATTCTTTGCCGCCGAATACACCGAAATTTGTCGGCTCATCAACCACAATGGTTGCGTCTGTGTAGCCTTTATTGAAAGCGGTGGCGTATACAAAGGGCTTAAAAGCCGACCCGGGCTGCCGGCCTATGGAGAAAGTGGCTACATTTACTTGCGGATCAAATTTGCACCCTCGGCCCGCGGAGCACCCCTGGGGCTCCGCAAAATAATCTTTTGATCCGACCATTGCCAGAATTTCGCCCGTTTTTGGGCTTATGGCGACCAGCGCCGCGTTATAGGCGTTAAGCAGTTTGTTGCGCTCGGCCCCGTCGCGAACCGTTTTTTCGGCTACTTGCTGAATATTCCAATCAAGGGAGGTGACCACCTTAAGGCCGTTTTCTTTCAGAAAATCTTCGCCGTATGCCGCGAGCAGATAGTCGCGCACGTATAAAACAAAATGCGGGGCTTTAATGGAGTGGCGTAGGTCCCGGAAAACAATTACTTGGCGCTGCGCCTCTTCTTTATCTGTCTGGCTGATATGCCCGTCTTGGTACATGCGCCGCAAAACATAATCTTTTCGCTCCAAAAGCTCGTCTTTGTTTTTGTCAATGTCCCCAAAATAGCTTGGTTTTTGTATGAGCGCGGCCAAAACTGCGGCTTCCGGCAGCGAGACGTCCTCAACTGATTTTCCGAAGTAAGTTTGGCTGGCGGCCTCTACGCCGTAAGCGTTATTTCCAAACGGCACCTGATTCAAGTAGAAGCCCAAAATTTGCTCTTTAGAGTATCGTCTTTCCAGCTCCAGCGCCAGAATAATTTCTTTAACTTTCCGCGCTACAGTTTTGCTAATGCTTAAATATGAAGAGCGGATAAGCTGCTGGGAAATGGTTGAACCTCCGTATTTGGGCGCGCCGAGCTTGATATCGGCCGCAATGGACCTCAGGATTGCCGCCGGGTCTATGCCAAAATGGGTATAAAATTTGCTGTCTTCGGTCGCGATAATAGCGTTTTTCAAATGGGGCGGCACCCGCTCCAAAGCAATCACCGTTCGTTTTTCTTCGCCGTACATTTCGTATAAAAGGATTTTGCCAGTCCGGTCAAAAACTTTAGTGGACTCGGCCACTTCGTGCTCGCTGAACCTTTCAGGCCGCGGGAGATCTTTTGCGAAATATAAAAAAGAAGCTGCGGCCAAGAAAGAGAAGAACAAAAAGCCGAGTCCGGCGAGACGGAGCGAGGTTAAAAAGACGGCCTTTTTAGCGTCCTTTTCGTAAGTTTTGCGCCTGGATATCCGTTTTGGCATGGTTTGTTATACACGCACGATATCATACCATCACTTTTTTATTTTAGCAAACCATGCTATATTAGCCATGATGCCTAACAACAAAACGCAAATCAAAGAGCTACTGCAGAGGGGCGTGGAACATATTTTTGACAGAGAGCATTTAGAGAAACGGCTTCTTTCCGGCAAGAAGTTAAGGATTAAGTACGGCATTGATCCGACCGGACCAAGCATACATCTCGGCAGAGCGGCCTCCTTGTGGAAGCTCCGCGATTTTCAAGACACGGGACACAAAGCCGTGATTATCCTAGGAGACTTTACAGTGCGCATAGGAGACGCTTCAGACAAGCAAGCCATGCGCAGGATACCAACGCGGCAGGAAAGCGAAGAATATGCGAAAAAATATCAAAACCAGCTGGCAAAGATTCTAGACCTTCACAGGGCAGAGATTAGATATAATTCGGAATGGCTAAGTTGCCTTAGGGCGGATGAACTTTTAGGTCTCGCGGAACACTTTACCGCTCAGCAGATGGTCCAGCGCCGGAACTTCAAAGAACGATGGGAGGCGGGAAGACCCATAGGCCTGCAGGAAACTTTTTATCCATTACTGCAGGGCCTTGACTCAAAAGCGGTGAAAGCCGACCTGGAAATCGGGGGCTCGGACCAGCTTTTTAATCTGCAGATTGGACGCGAAGTCCAAAGATTGTATCGGCAAGAGCCCCAAGACATTATGACTCTGCGTATGCTGGTCGGCACGGACGGACGAAAGATGTCAACCAGTTGGGGCAATTTCATTACGGTTTTGGATTCCCCGAAAGACCAGCTGGGCAAGATAATGGCCCTGAAAGACGAACTCTTGGGAGAATATTTGGAATTGTGTTCTCGGTTACCGGCGAGCGAAATAATGCGGCTGAGAAACTTATTGGCAGCAAAACGAGTTAATCCGATAGAGGTAAAATTGCTGCTGGGCCAAAAAATAGTTGAGCTTTATCACGGGACAAAAGCCGCCGCCGCCGCCGCAAAAGAGTTTGAGCGCGTGTTCCGCCAAAAGCGGATGCCAAGCGATATGCGGAAGTTTAAGGCGCGCCAAAAAAGGATGAATCTAACAGACCTGTTGGTAGAAACAAAGTGCGCCATTTCTAAAAGCGAGGCGAGGCGCGTGATACAGCAAAAAGGCGTAAAAATAGACGGGGTGGTTCACGACGACTGGAAAGAAGAAGTAGCGCTCAAAAGCGGCGCGGTGCTAAAAGTGGGAAAGAAAAAATTCGTAAAAATAGCCATCTAACCAAAAGCGGGCTCCGGAACGGAGCCCGCTTTTGGTTTACATATCATCTTCGTAATCCCCTCCCTCTTCCTCTTCATCGTTATCATCTTCTTCTTTTGCGCTGTCCCCGTAATCCATATCTGCATCACCATCGTCTTCATACAAGGAAAGGGCCGAATGGTCTTTAAACAACATGTTGTTTAAAAGAGAATTTTCTACGACCTTTTGCGCGAGATAAACTAGAAGATATGAGTTTTTTGCAAAAATTTACTGCGCTTTTTCTTCCGTCCCTCCCGCTTCCTCCTCTTTTTCCTCCTCTTTTTCTTCCTCTTTTTCTTCCTCTGGCTCGTTTTCTGCGGGCTCTGCCGGTTGCGCGTCGCTTTCGCCGCACACGCCGCAATGGCTTGCGAAATTATCGTATTCTTCGTAAGTGTAGTTCATGGTTGTTCTTAATAACTCTTTTATTTTCGGGCCTTCTGCGACCTAAAAGAAAGCCTCTATGCCCCATTATATGTAGTCAGTGGGGGCTGTCAACCCCGCACCTCTCTTGCTCTGTCTTCAGCAAATTCTCCGCCCGCCCTAGCGAGGCGGAGGAGAGCGAGAAAGGTGCGGGGTCAAATCCTTAAGGCGTAGATGTGGCAAAGCGCGGCGCCGATGGCATCGGCTGCGTCATCTGGCCTCGGAATGGTCTTCAGGCGCAGGGTCGCCTGTATCATTTTTTGCATCTGTTGTTTGTCGGCGTTACCGTAGCCCGTCACGGCAGACTTAATTTGGAGAGGAGTATAGTGGAAAACCGGTATTTTCTTTTGCGCCGCGGCAAGCAAAATGGCGCCGCGGGCCTCGCTTACGGGCATTGCAGTTTTAAGATTTTTGAAAAAGAAGACCCTTTCTATTGAAAGCGCGTCCGGCCTGTGTTTGCCGATAAGCCGGATGATGGACGAGTGTATGCGGAGCAGTCTTTTCTCCTGCGGGAGATCGCTGCCGGTCCTGATACAGCCGTATTCAAGACATTGCGGCGGAACTCCCCGCGCGCCGCCTTTGCGCAGCACGCCGTATCCGGTTATAGCGGTTCCGGGATCAATGCCCAAAATCAGCATAAAATTAATCTGCGAGATTAGAATAAATTTCCTGCACGACGTCGCTTTCATCCAGAGCCTCAAAAAGCTTTTCCATCGCCTGTTCGGTTTGCGCGTCCACCCGTACGTTTTCTTTTGCCACCCAATCCAGAGAGGCCGAGGCCGCAACGATTCCCTTATCCTCAAGATTCCTTTTTGTTTTTTCCAGATTTTCCGGCCTTGTATAAATATTCATGCCGCTCTCTTCCCAGCGGATGTCGTCAGCGCCGGCTTCAATCGCCGCCAGCTCCAGGCTTTCCCGATTTTCCGGAGTTGCCGAATCAACGGTGACACACCCCTTTTGCTCAAACATCCATCTCACCGATCCTTCGCCGGCCAGCTTGCCCTTGTGCTGGTTTAAAATTTGTTTTATTTCACCTAAAGCCCTATTTTTATTGTCGGTAATACCCTCTATTATCAGCGCCGTGCCGCCCGGCCCGTAAGCCTCGTAAAGAATATTTTCAAGCTGCGCGCCCTCAAGTTCTCCGGTGCCGCGTTGGACAGCCCTTTCAATGTTGTCCGAAGGCATATTAATCGCCCTTGCCTGGTCAATGGCGATCCGTAATTTAGAATTGGTGTCCGGATTGCCTCCGGCTTCTCTGGCCGCAACCGAAATAATCCTTGCTATTTTTGAAAAGGTTTTGCTTCTTTGGGCGTCAGCCGCGCCCTTTTTGTGTTTTATCGTGCTCCAATGGCTGTGACCGCTCATATCAACGTTGTTTGTATTTTATCCTTTAAGTTTTGTTTTGAAAAATACCATTATTATTCCGGCAAAAAAAGCCAGCGCCAGAGCCGCGAGAAAGACGATTAGTTTCCCGGAGCCTAGTCCCAGCGTTGGAATTTGAGCCAGCGATTTTTGCTGCGGGTCCGGCGAACCTATATCCTGCGAGCCGGCCGTATCTTCGGCCGCGCTACGCGCTTCAGCCGCGGCAAGAATATTTTTGTTTCCGGGCGTAGGCGTGCCGCTCCATTCCCAGTCGTCCGGTCCGCGGCTGTACGATTGTCCTTTTGGCGCGGACGAAAAAGATACTTTATCGGCCGGCGCGCCGTCGGGTTTTTTTAATTGCAGTCCGTCGCCGCCGTTATTTAAAGTAATGCCGGTAGCGGGCCGCGGCAATAAAAGAAAACCATTTGCCGCGATTGTCGTTTCAGCGGGGAAAGCGTAAGTTTTTACAGATCCTTCGGTGTCCATCATCTGCCACTTCGATAAATCTACGGCAAAAGCGTTTTGGTTAAAAATTTCAACCCATTCTTCTTCGGCGTCAGAACCATCGGGGGAGGGAAGGAGTTCGTTAAATAAAATCCCATCCGGATAAGATTTGCCGGTTGAGGGCGGCGCCGGCGCCGCTTCCGAAGGAACGGGCGGAACCTGATTGATGGCTGACTGATCATCTTGCGGAGCCGGCGCAACAGCCGGCGCTTGCGGCTGGGCTTGAGCGCCGAAACTGTTCTCGGCTTTTGGGGTTCCTCCAACGTCCCGGCTTGTTTGCCAGTTATTCGGGGACGACCCCGACAACGCGGGGTCTTTCCGTTCCATCGTTTGCTTGCTAGCATTGTCGCCGGCAAACCATCCCGCTAAAGCCTCCACCGCGTCTATTATCGCGCCCGAAGAATCGTAAATCCGTAAATCTTCGCCCGTATTTCCCATGGCGCCCTTATAAATTAAATCCGCGGCAAAATCAGGCACGGTGCCGTCGTCGGTTCTTTCCAGGAGATAAAAACCATACGCCGAGACCGTGCCAGCCAGCTGAATCTGCGGAGTTCCGTCCGCGGCTTCCAGCCGCCAGCCAGACAAATCTATCGCGGTGCCCGCATTATTATACAGTTCAATCCATTCGTCGTTATAAGATGATTCGGTGCCCATCCACGCGATTTCATTAATAACCACGTTGGCCGCAAAAACTAAATTCGGGGTAAAACTTAAAACAACCAGCGCTAAGATGCCCGCTATCGGCAGTTGTCCTTGGCCGGATTTCATAAGCTATCAAAACACTAACAGATATGAATAATATTGTCTATATAAAATAAATTCCGCCGCAACCGGTATGTGGTAAAATAAAGGCAATACATGCTGATAAAAATCAAAGTCTTTCCTGAATCAAAAAATGAAGAGGTTGTCGCAAAAACGGCCGATAGTTTTGAGGTGAGGATAAAAGAAAAAGCCGAAAGGGGCTTGGCCAACAAAGCAGTAATAACCGCTTTGGCGGCGTATTTTAATATTCCCGAGGCGAATGTAAGGCTGGTCAAAGGTTTTACTCAAAGGAATAAGATTTTTGACATCCGAGGAGTCCAAACATAAACATGCGAAATCAGAATCTTTTTGCCGCACTTTTAATTCTCTTGTTTGCCGGTGCGGGATTTTTGATATTGCGGGACGGAGAAAATTTAATCTCGGGGTTGCTAAAGTCCGGAAGAGAAACAGGCGCGGAAAATACACTGATCGCGGTCCAAGAAATAAAAAAACAAGTTTCTCTTCCGCCGCCGTTGCGGGCGGCGGAAGAAGCGGATGGGGCTTTTCTTACGCGCTCGGGCGTAATCTGGCAGACGAATATCCAGCGGATTGACGCGGGATTACCGCAACTGAAAGAAAGCCGTCAGCTTGACACGGCCGCGGAGAACAAACTTAAAGATATGTTTGGCCAGCAGTACTTCGCTCACGTTTCTCCAAAAGGAATTGGCATAGACGACTTGGCGCAAACGACAGGATACGAATATATAGCCATAGGTGAAAATCTGGCGCTGGGAAATTACGAAGACGACAAGGCATTGGTTCAGGCCTGGATGGACAGCGAAGGCCACCGGGAAAATATTTTAAACACGGCTTTTACGGAAATTGGCATAGCCGTGGGGCAGGGAATATATGAGGGGCGGAAAACCTGGCTTGCCGTGCAGGAATTCGGCAGGCCCTTTTCTGATTGCCCCAGTCCCCCAGGGGCGGTGAAAGCGCAAATAGACGGCAACGATATGCGATTAGATCGGGTGTCGCTGGAGATTGAGAAAAAGCTTGCTGCTTTGCGCCGGCAATCTAAACGTAGCGCGGAATATAATCAGATGGTGGATGAATATAACGCACTGGTAGAACAATACAACGATTTGCTTAATCAAAATAAAGCACTAATCAGTCAGTACAACGAACAAGTGGCGGCATTTAATAAATGCGCCGGGCAGTAGCGCGCGAGATGCGCCATAATAATTTGGATGAAACAAAAACGGCTTCCATGCGAAGCCATAAAGATCCAAAATAGCGCCTTCTTCTTCCGGGGAGGCGGCGGCCAAAGCTTGAAGCCCGACAGGCCCGCCGTCAAATTTTTTGATCATCGTTTCCAAAATTCGTCCGTCGTTCGTTTCCAGGCCCTTATCGTCAATTCCCAAAAACTCCAGCGCTTTATCGGCAATTGCTTCGGTGATAATTCCGTCTCCTTCAACCTGGGCAAAGTCGCGGACCCGCTTTAACAGGCGGTTTGCGACGCGCGGGGTCAAACGAGAACGTTTGGCTATCGCCGCTATGGCTTTGGGTTCCGTCGTCACACCCAGCAGGAACGCCGATCTCTCCAAAATCATTTCAAGATCTTGCTCGCTGTAGAAACTTAACTGGAATACCGCTCCGAATCTGCCGCGCAAAGGAGAGGAGAGCAGGGCCGCTCTTGTGGTCGCGCCGATAAGCGTAAAGCGGGGAAGGTCCAGACTCATAGTTCTGGCCATGGGGCCCTTGCCCAGGATTAAATGCAGTTTAAAATCTTCCAGCGCGGAATAAAGATATTCTTCCAGCGGTTTTGAGAGGCGATGAATTTCGTCAATAAACAAAACCGAATTGTCGGCGAGATTGGTCAATATGGCGGCGAGATCACCGGCTTTCTCTATGGCCGGCCCCGAAGTTACGCGCAAAGGGGCCTGTATTTCGTTGGCGACAACATGCGCTAAAGTTGTTTTGCCGAGGCCGCTGTTGCCGTAAAAAAGCAAATGCTCCGGGCTTTCGCGGCGCTGTTTCGCCGCTTCCAGGAGCACCTTAAGGTTTTTTGTGACCTTCTCTTGGCCGACATATTCTTTCCATGTTTTCGGGCGCAAAGTTAAATCAAGAGACGTATCTTCTCTCGCAAGCGCCGGGTTAGCCATGGAGGGGTTGACAGCCATATAATACTTTGGTATAATGTAATGTTTCGGAAATTGTTTGGCTTTTTCGTTCCGGCTGCGCTGAGGGCAGGAGTTTGTTTGGGATGGGCAAGTTGGCTTCGGCGAACTTGTACCTCGGACAAACTCTCAGCTTTATGTTCCCAAACTAAGGTGGCGCCCTCAGCGCAGCCGGAAAGAATCACGCCTTTTCGGCGGTGACTCTTTCTACTTCTTTCACGTTGGTTACTCCCCGAAGGGCCTTTATTAAGCCGTCTTGACGCATAGTAACCATTCCTTTCTTGATCGCCAGATCGCGCAATTCGGCTATGGACGGAAGCTTAAGAATAAATGTTTCCATTTCGCTGTCAACCGGGAAACACTCAAAAATGCCGATCCGTCCCTTATATCCCGTTCCGTTGCAAATCTCACAGCCCGTGGCTCGGGGCAGTTTTATTCCGCTTTTAATTTCCGGGATTTTCATTTGCTTCGGCAAATCTTTCAGTTCCTGCTGAAAGATTTTTAATTCCGCGCCGGAAATCGGAAGGGGCTCTGAGCACCCCTGGCATAATTTCCTTACCAAACGTTGAGCCACCGCGATGTTGATGGCGGGGCCGATGTTATACGGCTTTGCGTCTAATGCTATCAGTCTGGCGATAGTTCCGGCGGCGTCGTTTGTGTGAATGGTGGTGAATACCAAGTGCCCCGTGAGCGCGGCTTGCAATGCTATGTCGCAGGTTTCACCGTCTCGTATTTCTCCGACCAGAATTACATCCGGGTCTTGGCGGACAATAGATTTTAATCCGTTGGCAAAGCCGTAATTTTTGGATATTTGTGTTTGCTCAACGCCTTCTAGATGATACTCAATGGGGTCTTCAATGGTAATGATTTTTATTTCCGGATTCTGTATGGTTTTCAGGAAAGCATATAAAGTGGTAGTTTTGCCGGAGCCCGTGGGCCCGGTAACGATAATCATGCCATTGGGTTTTTTTATTTCTTCCCTGAAAACGGCAAGCAGGTCTTCTCTTAAGCCAAGCTCGTCTAAGTGTATAAGATTTTTCGGGTTTAAAATACGGGCGACCATCGCCTCTCCGCGTTCTGCGGGAATGGCTGATACTCTGATTTCAATACGCGTCTCCGGGATTTTTTCAGCGGCAGTCTCGGCTGCAGTATCCGATCCGTCGCGCGTTCCATGCGCCATAACAACCGAAAAACGACCGTCTTGAGGACGATCGCTGATATTAAGCTTCATTCCGGCAAGCAGTTTAACCCTTGATAAAAGCGTGCGATAAGATTTCGGCGCCAGCGAAATTACATCATGCAATATGCCGTCAACGCGTAGCCGCACTTTTACTTGTTCTTCTCCCGGTTCAACGTGCAGGTCGGAGGCGTTAAGAGCGACGGCTCCCCCGAAGATGATTCTTAAAAGATCCGCGGTTGTTCCGCCGGAAAGCTCCTCAATATGCTTGGCGAGCGCGGGAATCGTTTTAATTGTCTCGGCCTCCCGCGTAACCTCTAAAGAAAGCGTTGTTTCCCCCGTAATCGTGGACATAGAAAGTTAAACTAGAACAAAGCGAGAACTTTTTCTTCCGCCGGTTTTATTTCCGACTCCCGCACCAAAAAAATGGCGGTGCCGCCCCTTATAACGCCTTCAAAATTTTCCAGCAATTTTTCAGTAAGCAGCGGGTTTTTTGAATAAAAAATTCCCTTAATTAATGGTCCGGAGCCGTGGCCCTCCCATAATAATAAAAGCGAGGGGAGTTTCCAAAAGTTCGTCTTTAATTCCTCCATCAAAAACGAAAGGTCGCGTGAAGTTGTCTGCGTGTCCTGAAAGTCAGAAGCGCGAAGCGTGGTCCAAGCGATCTCTTTTTCGTCGTTGAGCCGCAAATGTTCCAGCGCCCGTCCCAAAAGCCGTAGCTGCGGAAGAGATTTTCTTTTGAAGAATTGGCGTACTATCGCCTGGTGGTCCGCCCCTTGTTTCATAAGCTGGCTCGCCTTGGTCAGAGTTTGAGGGCGGGTTCTTGGATGCTGGAAATTATGTGTGGCCAGCATAATGCCCGTTAAAAGCTGGGTGGAGGTGGATTTATCCGTAGGGGCGTCGGGCTGCAGGGCGGAGATGATGTCAAAAACCATTTCGGCAAGAGAAGGAGATGATGGCTCAACCATATTGACGCTGCCGAATAGTTCGTTGGCAATATGGTTGTCAATGTTGACTATGGGCGCTTCGTAAAAAATGGAAGGGTTCTCTTCAAATATTTTACCGACGGCTTCCAGATTCTGCGCGCCTATAATAAAAATAAGATCCGGCTTTTGATTAAAAACCGGAGCAAAAACAAAAAGAGAGGGTTGTATGGTTACGTTTTCGGGCGAAAGCCTCCCCCCGTCGGTCGCCAAGTATATTTTGAGATCATCCCCCTCTTTTTCGTATCTGAGTCGGGAGATTTTATTTTGCGCGGCGGAAACGGTTATTATCGCCTCCGACCCGGGATTTATTAAAGATTCAAAGGCGGCAAGGCGCGCCGGCACCTCTTTTACCATAAAAGTTGCCTTTTTCCCGAGCTTGCGTAGAGTAGAGAAAAGAGCCAGGCCGGCCAGAAAGCTTTCGCCGTAAAAATCTTCCGCCGGGATTACGGCAATAGTCTGCGTTCGGGCCAAAATTTCTTTTAAGCGAGAAACTTCTTCCATAACTTCGGTTGAAATTAATTCACCCTATCTTAACCCTCGGCAAAAGTCAATGAGTGCAAAAACAATTATAAGCTCTTCGCCGCGAATGACCCGCAAAAGCGGGGCGGATTTCGCGAAATACCTGATAAATAATCCATTGGGAGATAAAGCGTTGGTGGTTGCGTTGATTGGAGATCTGGGCAGCGGTAAAACCACACTTTTGCAGGGTTTTGCGCGCGGTCTTGGGGTGAAAGAAAAGATTTTAAGCCCGACTTTTATAATTTTCAGAAAATTAGAGATTAAAGGATTGTATTTCAGGTTTTTATATCACTTTGATTGCTATCGTATCGGAGCACCGAAAGATCTCTTGGCATTGGGCTGGAAGGAAATTGTAAAAAATCCGCAAAACATTATTGTCGTTGAATGGGCGGATCGGGTAAGCAAAATTATACCCAAAAACGCTGTGCGAGTTGAATTGCGCCGGAAGGGAGAGTGTAGTAGAGAAATTAAACTGAAACAACAAAAAACGGCTAGATCTGTGATTTAGCCGTTTTTTTAGTAATGAAAATCTATTGTCCACAAGTGTGCCGAACAACTTTTATCGTGCTTTTTACCTTGCTGCCGCGGAATACGCGAGGATAGGGTTGCCCCGTATCCGTCGTTCTTTCTCCGGTGTCCTTTTGCCGTCTGCATACTTCGCACCGGACAAATAATCGTCTGACCAATTTCATTAACATTTGTCATCACCCCCTTCCGACGCAAATTCCATTTTGCGCTAGGAATGAACCAACTTCAGCTTATGGTACTCGGAGGCCAAAGTCAATGATTTTTTATGCTTCTCTATGTGTAGTATGATATAAATATGGAGGCAAAAGAGCGCAAAAGACTTTTAATTCTTGACTGCAATTCAATTATTCATCGCGC
>Ga0075985_101_pt1 | contig 58835 bp, 66 predicted proteins | sample RifGroA2_FD_68003 | JGI IMG/M metagenome (GOLD analysis project Ga0075985, IMG submission 68003) | Parcubacteria bacterium GW2011_GWA2_47_9 | reverse complement strand
GCCGCCGGTAATAATGGAAACGCGGCAGTCTAAACGTTGCGCCTCGTCACTGTCGGCCTTAGCCGCTGTCTCGCTATTACCCGGTAAATAAATGGCGAAACGGCCGTCATACACGGCTTGTTTAACATTAGTGGGGAAAGCCGCCAGCTGCTTAACTTCATTAAGCAGCAGCACATAATGTTCGGGGGATAAATCGGCCACTTCATGCATGATGCCGTCTAGACGAAAACGCAATTTCAGGCCATACTCCACCGGGTCCAAGTGTAAATCCGAAGCGCCTGCGGTTACAGCCGCGGCCACAATGACATTAAAACTGTCCGTCAGCAAAATTAAATCCGCCGCCCCCTTGGCAACGTCCGTGCCCGATCCCAGCGCCACGCCTATATCGGCTTTTTTAAGCGCCGGGGCATCGTTTATTCCGTCCCCGGTCATCGCCACCACTTCACCCTGCTTCTGCCAGGCCTCAATAATTTTAAGTTTATGGCGCGGCTCAACCCTGGCATAAATATCAACGTTCTTTATGTGTTTTGCGAATTCTTCGTCTGAAATATGGTCCGCATTCCCGCCGACTTACACAAACCCATTGCTTCTTTAACTTCCGGCCGCAAAGGATCTTCCAGTCCGATGAAGCCCAGAAATACGAGATTGCGCAGGTTATCATCGCGCAATTTACCTTGCGGCAAGGCTTTATCTTTCCTGTATGCGACGGCGATAACCCGCAGTCCCTGCAGGGTTAAATCCTCCAGCGTCCGGCGAAAAGCATGCTTCTGATTTTCAGTTATGGCCAGCGGATTTTTATCCGTATGAACAAACTCTGACAGCAGAAGAATTTTTTCCGGCGCGCCGGACGCGAAAAGAAAATACTCATTCTTTTTTTCGCAAAGAACCGCTCCGTATTTTCTGACGGAGTCCACGGGCAGCTCGTCAATTTTTTGGAATTCCCTCTCAAGAGTTATTTTGTCCAGCCCGACCGCGGCTCCTCCCGCGACAAAGGCTTTATCCGTGGGCGTTCCCCGCACCTGCCATAAATGCAAAAGGTCCTGCGGATTTTCAATAAACGCTTTGCTCGTCAGGACAGCTCCCGTAACGGTTAAAATATGTGTTTCGTCTTTTTGCTTTTGAAACTCATCCGCCCATTTCAGCGCATACCTGCCCCCAATCTCTTTTTCTGAGGTAACGGTCTTTACAATTTCCATCTTGCCCTCGGTCAGGGTTAAGGTCTTGTCGGTCGCGATAATGGAAGTGCTGCCTAACGTTTCTGCCGCGATAAGGCGGCGCACCAATCCCTTCCTGCGCAAAATCCTCTGCATTCCAAGAGCCAATATCACCGTTGTTGCGGCGGGCAAACTTTCCGGGATTCCGGCAACCGCCACCGCAACCGCGGTCTCAAACATAATCACGGCATCCAGCCCCCGCAGAACTCCGCCAAAAAAAATAAGAAACGCGAGAAAAAGAAGCGCCGCCCCCAAAAGTTTAGTGAATTTGGATAATTTTCGCTGCAGCGGCGTTTTAACTACTTCCGTTTCCTTGACCAAGAACGCGATTTTGCCGATTTCGGTATCGCGGCCGGTCGCCACGGCCATTGCTCGCCCCCTTCCCTCCTCAACCAACGTTCCCATATAGATCATATTGTCCCTGTCCGCCAAAGGAATATCCTGCGCCAAAAGAACGGAATCTTTGGCTGCCGGCAGCCATTCCCCGGTAAGCGCGGCCTCGTTTATTTTAAGGCCGTGCACCTCCAGCAAACGGCCGTCCGCGGGAACTTTATCGCCCGCCTCCAGAATAAAAATATCGCCCGGCACCAAATCTTCAGAGTCCAATTCCCGCACCCAACCCTCGCGCAAAACCCTGGCTTTTACGCGCACAATATCCTTCAGGGCCTTCAGGGCCTTGTTTGCTTTTGACTCCTGAAAATAGCCGACGACCGTGTTCAATAAAACGGCTCCGAAAATAACAACAGCGTCAGAAATTTTATTGAATGCGAGAGTTATGATTCCCGCAATAACCAAAATATAAACGAGGGGGCTTTTGAACTGCTCAAGGTAAATCAAAAGCGCCGGCATCGGCTTTTCTTCCGGAAGTTTATTTTTGCCGTATTTTTTTTGGCGCGCCCGGGCTTCTTCCCAACTCAAGCCTTCTTTGCCGTCCGCGGATAAGATTTCGGCCGTCTCGCCCCAGGAAATAGCGTGCCACAACGTTATATCCTTAGCCATTCTTTAATTATAACAAAAAGGGGCCGAACCGTGATAGCGGCCGGCCGACGATAAAGCTATTATTTGGCGCCGCCACCGGGATTTGAACCCGGGTTACATGGTTGAGAACCATGCGTCCTAAACCAGACTAGACGATGGCGGCATGCTTAAATCGCCTTTATTCTAGCAAAAATTCGCCAAATTGAAAGGGCGCATCATCATAAATACGCCCCCTGTTGAGCTGCACTAAAAACACTTTTTGCAACGCCCACAGCGCAAAGACTCGCTTTGGCCAAAAAAGTCTGGGGGGCAAACCATTCGCCTCTCGCGCGGGGTCAATGATTGCCACCAGGGAGCCTGTCTGGGATTTGATAAATATCTGCCCCTCAGTTCATGGCTGGGAAAAATTACTGAATCCAGAGGTAAATCTGGCGGCACTTCTCCCTCTACGGTTAAATAGCAAAGGCGGAAACCGAATCTATGGCAAGTCTGTAAGGCTTGCTGCCAATTGTCTCTGTCTGCCGACAAGTTAACAACTAGGTTTTCTGCCCCAACTAGAGGCTCTAAATACCTAAAAGAACGGGTATAGATCCAAAAGAAAACTTCTGGGGCCGAATCGCAGACTGCGCGGATGAAGCGAGAGTACCGCAAAGAGAAAATATCGCCGGACACATGCCACCTAAATCCCGCGGGGCAATTGCCGCGAATCCAGTCGGCAAAAGCGAGCTCTGTCGTCTTTCGATAAAGAGATTTCTCCAGCACCTTTCTGATATCTCGGCTATTATGTTGATAAGCGGCGTGAACTTCTTGCTCGGCTTTTTCCAACAGATGGACATAACATGCGCTCTTGCATGTTTGGGTGGCAAAAGGACAATCCTGAACCTGCACCAAAGAAAAAGCATTTGCCGCTGGTTGTCCAAAGGAACCGTTGCCAACAGTTATTTTCCCGTTGCCGTCAAACCAGAAAATAAACTCTTTACCGTCTGACATTTTTACAAAAAGTTTTTCCAGCGCAAACTTTGTGGCCATTCTGTACCTCTTGCTTTCAAGTATTTGCAAGGTACCTATTTCTTTTTAACAGACTTTGGCGAAAAAACAAGAAGGATCCAGCCATGCCCCGCCCCCTAGCAAAAATTCGCCAAAAGAAAAGTCCCGCCCCGGGCGGGACTTCAAAAAATCGGCTAAATACATCACTTTCCGCAGTACGGACAATGCTTGAAATCCATAAATTTATCCTGGCCGCAGGACGGGCATTTTCCCGTCACGGGCTTTCCGCACGCGGCGCAGAAATTTTTTGCAAAGTCCATGGGCGCCTCGCAAGACGGACATTTATTTGATTTTAATCTTCGCAGTCTTACCCTTGCCGGCGCGTATATTTTTCTCTGCAAAAGGTAAACTGCTCCTCCGAAAATAAGAATCGCCAGCAGCATCCCAAAGTAATACAGCAGAGTACGCAACAAAATTAAGGCCTCCGTCAATTTCAGCAGCCACGTTATCAGGTTGGCTAAAAAAGAGGCCCAGAAATATATTATCAAACTTCTCGCGAACAGCACCCCTCCGACAAAAACAATAGGCAGTAAAATAACGGTGTGCGGACTGTTTTTTCGCAAAAGCCTGAAGTAAAACCAAAGAAATAGGGCAAAAGAAGGCAAAACGAACAGCATTTCCAGCAAGAACACCCAGAATTTGTATCCGGCCCAGGCCTTGTTATAAAAATCAATCGCCTGATTTATTTTATTAACCAAGACCGCTTCTTTTTCTTTAAGCAGATTTTCTTTATTTTTGAGGTTGGCCTGCGCTTGGCTAAGCTGTTGGGAAATCTGCTGCTTTTGCGCCTGCAATACTTGCAATTCCCCCCTTAGCTGTTCTGTCGTTTTGCCAACCGGAGGCCGGCCGGCCTGCACTTCCTGCAGGCTTAAGTCGTATTCTCTTTGCTTTTGCACAAGCTGGGAATCTATGTTCGTAAGCTGGGTTTGAAGCGGCTGAATAATAACGCGGGAAAAATCATCCATATCCTTCCACGCCGCCTGCGCGATTTGATAACTATCGGGAACGCTTGCCTGCTTTTCGTAAGATGAAAACGCACACTCCATTAAAATGTTCGGCGTTGGTTCCTGGGCTACATACAACGCTGATTCCTGAACCGCATAGGGCGTTGCTTCCTTAGACCCATAGGGATAGTTGCGATAATCGTACTGGATGTAACTCCCTTGATAATTTTGGACATACCCCAAACGACCCTCTCTCTCGTAAGAATAAGCGCCGGAACATTGAGATAGGACCTCTGGCCGATTTGGGATTCGCCCAAGGTCTTCCAGTCCCCGCCAACCGAAATACAATAAAATAATTGCCAGGATTATCAGCAGAATACGCCCCAACCACGGGGTTTTCTGCTCTTCCGGTTCAAAGCCGATCGCCTCTTCTTGTTTGCTTTCTTTTTTTCCAAAAAAAATAGACATTATTTATTCTTATTGACTAATCATTTTAATTATACCACAGTCAGCCGGGCAACACAGCTTCTTTATTATTTATGAAGGCTTGAGAAATAGCCACCAGATTGAGCCCCTTCGAGGAACCGACTGCCGCGGCCGCGAGCGCGGCGTAAATATGTTCATTTCCAAACACATTCTTCAGCCAGAATGGCACAATTTTTCCCTCGTAATTTATTTTAAAATTCGTTTCGGTTTCAGTTACAAAAATATCCGTTGCGCGAAAATCGGCGCCCTCCTGAAATCCGAACGTGGAACTCGGGGCTTTGGTTCGTTTCGCCAGTTGCCGCAATGCCGCGTCATCAAAATTCAGAACAAGCCGCCCGCAAGAGGGCATATTTTCGGCAAGTTGTACCAACTTCGGCCCCGTCTTCTCGTCGTCGCCCGAGGTAACTACAAAAACCGGAAGCGAAGAATGTTTAAGAAAAAACGCGGCGCTGGAAAACTCAAAATCATTTTCCAAGCCGGAATTGATAATTTTTGTTCCGCTCAAACCATGCTCCAGCGCCCGCGAAATGGCGGCCGCCGCGACAGAACGATCCCGCCCAGTCACGACAACAATCGCGGGCTTTCTCATCCAAAAAATTATTTTTTCGGCCAATTGCAACATTTTTTAGTGAAACACCAATGAAATCATTGCTCGCGGTCCGGCGGCACCTGCAAATAATCCAAAATATATTTTGCCAAATCGCGGAAAATCGGCACCGCCGAATATTCCGCCGTTTTAGCCTTAGGATTGTTCAGTTTCACCAAAATAACAAAGCGCGGATTAAATGCCGGGGCAAATCCCGCGAAGCTTTGAATGGTCTCGTCCGAGTATCCGGCTTTTGATATCCCCAAGGCAGACCACGGAACCTGGGCGGTACCCGTTTTTCCGCCTACGGAATATCCCGAAATCCTCGCCGCTTTGCCGTAACCTTGCTCCACCACGCTCACAAGCATAGCCGTGATTTTAGAGCTTGCCTCTTGGGAAATAACCCGTTTTTCGCTTTCGGAGGGCTGAATCTCGCGCGTCTTACCATCCGCCGCCACAATTTTTTCGGCAACATAGGGCTGCACAAGCATGCCGCCGTTCACTAAAGCCGAAAAACCCCTTGCCAGCTGCATCGGCGTTATTTCAATCCCTTGTCCGAAGGAAGCCGTCGCGAAATTTATCTCGCGGCCGTTTTTCAACGTTTTGTTCTCCGAATACGCCTCTCCATCAAGATCAATCCCAGTCGGCTCAAAAAAACCGAATTTCCCGGCGTAATTCAGAAAATTCTTGTGGCCCAGCTGACGCTCGGCGAATACAGCCCCCGTATTTATTGAATGCTCCAGCACCGAAGCCATTTTCTGTTCGCCCCACACGCGGCCATCGTAATTATATATTCTGTAGCCGCCGATCTGCAGTATGCCCTCGTCAATATAAGTCATGTCGGGCGTTACCTTTTTTTCTTCCAGAGCGGCCGCCATAGTAAAGGGCTTAAAAACGGAACCCGGTTCAAATATTTTTTGAACCGCTGAATTCTGAAAAATGTCCAGATCTTTTTCGGAAGAATAATTATTGGGGTCAAAATTAGGATACCCGGCCAGAGCTAAAATTTTTCCGGTCCTCGGATCCATAACGATAATCACGCCGTCTTTAAACTCCAGCTTTTCCGCTGAGGCGTTCAGCAGTTTTTCCGCGAAAAATTGTATATTGTAGTCAACCGTCAAAACCAAGTCGCTTCCGCTCTGGCCGCCGATGCGCGCCAAACTTAACAGCAAGCCTTCCAGGCCCGTTTCCCCCCGCACCCACGAACGTTTTCCGCGCAAGACATCGTCATACGAACTCTCAACTCCGTATTGCCCGACCTCCTCTGCGCCGACAAAACCCGTCAATTGAGAGGCTAATTTTTCCTGCGGGTAATACCGCACGAGCCGATCCTGAAGATAAATTCCGCGGAGTTTTGCGCCTTTCAACGTTTGCGCTTCCGATTCCGTTAGCCGCTGCTTAAGAACCTCATAAAAACTTTCCTTGGATATTTTTTCCAGCGCCTCCCTTTCGCTTAATCCCAATATTTTGCTTATTTCTTTCACGGTTTCCTCTTTTTTTTCTATTTCAAGAGGCGACGCGTAGCCGTTCGTTATGTTTTTATTCGTCGCGAGCGTATAAAGATTTCCGCTCTGATCCTGCAAAAAAATATCACCGCGGGAACCCGAAACCTCCTGAAAAATATTTTGCTGGCCCTGCGCCATTGCCCTATAAAAATCTCTCCGTACCACCTGAAGAAAAAACAACCGTCCCGCGATAACGGCGCCGAATAGAATCAGCGCGACTAAAATTAAATTGATACGCCAGTTTTTCACAAAAAATTCATCCTTGAGAAGAAAAGACGGAAGGAACCTCGGTATCCTTCCGTGAATCAAGCCGCTTTCAAAAAACAGTAGTCCAAAATTCGTGTTAGGGCGCCGAGTTTTCGGACGATCGCACAACAACGCCCCCGAGAAGGCGCAAATATTTGACGCGCGACACGTTTTCAAACGACGATAGACCGCTTAGCCGCTCGGCCAGCTGATCCAGCGAATCGGCTCGCGATAATTCTATCTCAAGCCCTTTGTTTTGTAAACTTAACTCCTGAATTTTTTTCGCGGCTGAATCGCGGAGGGCCGACTGTCTCACGATAAGATTAACCTGCCAAAGATAAACGCCCAAAAGCGCGAAAATAAACAAACTGGAGATGAGCGCTGTATTTTTTCCGTTTAGGGGAATCGCGATGAACATTTTATTTTAATCACCTAAATTTCTGCTTTGACCGCTACGCGCAACCTGGCCGACCGGCACCGAAGATTTAATTTTATCTCCTCGCGGCTTGGCAGGACCGGTTTTTTTGTAAGAATTGTTAATCTTCTTTGAGCCGCTTGCTCTCGGATAAAATTTTTAACAATTTTATCTTCAAGCGAATGAAAAGAAATTACCGCCAATTTTCCTTCCGATTCCAGAATATCCAGGGCTTGAGGCAAAGCCTTCGCAATATTTTCAAGTTCTTGATTTACCGCCATGCGCAGCGCCTGGAATGTCTTCGTGGCGGGATGGGTTTTTCGGCGATGATACCAGGTAGCCGTCGCGGCCATAACGGCGTTAACCAGCTGAACTGTTCTGGTAATGCGTCTGGCGCTGCGAATTTCAACGATTTTTCCGGCAATGGACCTTGCGAAACGTTCCTGACCGTATTCTTTCAATATTCTCGCTATCTCGTTTTCCGGATACTTATTTATAATGTCTTCCGCCGTAAACTCTGAACTTTCGCTAAAACGCATATCCAGCGGCTCGTCTTTGCGGAAGGTAAATCCTCTCCCCGATTCTTCCAGATGCCAGCTGGATATTCCGAGGTCAAACAATATCCCGTGAACCTGACCGAAACTATGATCCCGGACAATTGATTTTAAATTTGCAAAATTGCCGCAAACGACTATTAATCTTTTATCGGGTTTCTCCGCAGATATTTTTTTCGCCTGCGTTTCGTCCCATTCTATGCCCAGCACTTTCCCTTCGGGGCCATTTTTTTCCAGAATCGCTTTTGCATGCCCCCCCTCCCCGAACGTGCAGTCCACAAAATTCTCGTTGGGCTTCGGGTCCAAATATTTTAAAACCTCTTTTTTTAGAACCGGAACGTGCATTATCTAGATTCCCAGCTCTTTCAACTTTTCGGCCATATCCACCACTGCGGTTTCTGTTTTCTTTTTGTACTCTTGCCAGACTTTTTCGTCCCAGATTTCAATGCGGTTTGAAAGCCCCAAAATGGCTACATTTTTCTGAAGCTTGGCGTATTCTTTCAGATAATCCGGAATAAGAATGCGGCCCAACTTGTCCAGCGCGGCGTCCATCGCGCCCGACAGCATAATCCGCGCATAACTTCTCGCATCCATCTGACTGGGCAAATTTTCCAGTTTGGTCGCCAGCTTTCTCCACACTCCTAACGGATATACCACAAGACAATTATCAATGCCGCGCGTGATAACCGCTTTCTTGCCCAACTCCGCCCTAAATCTTGCCGGGATTGAAAGCCGTTTTTTATCGTCTATTGAATATAAATACTCGCCGATAAGCATATTTAAGGCGGTAATTTGGGTAGGTTTAAGTTATCCACCAAACCGAGGGTTTTCCCCATAGTTTTCCACAGTTTCCCACCGCACTTGTATTCTATCCCACTTCAAACTGGGGCGTCAACCCCCCCCTCATCACTTAAATGAAAATTAAAAAGGCGCGCTTATTCGCGCGCTCTGCTTCATAGTTTGTCGTCCGGGCCAAATAAGGCCATAAAAATACCTGCGCCAATGACGCTTATCAAAAATAATACAAAATCATTGCGCCAACGCCGCCTCCGTATAAATATTCGCCGGATTCCACAGCAGCCAGCCGGCAGCGCCGGCCTGTTCTGCGGCTTCAATCTGGGCGCGCACTTTTTCCGCATCGTAAATTATGCCGCGGTTCGTATCAAACTTTAGAGAAAAATCCTGCAGCCATGGACGAATTTTTGCGGAGGATCCGATAGAAGCGATATAGTCTGAAGCCGTAAGCACCGAACGAAAAACCACATCGTAAGGGTGACTTGAAACAACCTGCGTTATGTCTTGATTTATACGGGGATAATAGAGGTACGGCAGTTGACGAATCGGATCTGCCGCGATTTCAAAACCGCCGTAAAAATGACTGGGGTAAAGCATAAATGAAAGATAATCAAACGACTTCGCCGCGCCCTCAATCCCCTGGCCGATTTCTTCCAATTCGTGCCTGACCGCGACCAATCCGAATAAATCAGCGGAAAGCACTATATCTTTTTTATACAGCCTCAGCTCTCCGGAAAGTTTCTCAAAAAAGGCATTCATTACCGCGCTTTTGGTCAGCTCGCCGTCGTACGCGGGATAAACAATGTCTTTTAAATTTCCGTCCGCGGGAAAACGGATATAATCATACTGCAATTCGTCAAAACCCAAACCAATCATCTGCTTTGAGAATTGAATAATATATTCTTGGACCGCGGGGCTTGCGGGATCCAGCCAATATCTCCCGCCCGCATCGCGCCATAAATTTCCGTCTCTATTTTTTAAATAAAGCTCGGGTCCGCCGCCTTTAAGCGAGCCGTCGGCGAAAACAACAATCCTGGCCATAGTCCATATATTTTCTTGCTTTAATTTTTTGACAAACTGCGCCATGGAATTTGGCACATATGGTCCATCGGCCTCCTTCGCGTCAATGACAATGGCATTGAGCTCCGTGGCCAATACAAGATTTTCAATGTTATTTCTCAGCCATAACGCCGCGTCCCCCTGCCCGGCGGCAATTAATCCGGTCATATAAACTCCTTTGGCGCCGTTCCCATTTCCTGCAACCGTATTTATTTCCGCCGGTCGCGCCTTTTTATCCCGCTCTTCTAAAAATTTTTGCACCTCGGCTATTAATACTTGGGCCCGCAGAATGGTTTCCTGCGCCTTATATATTAGCTCTTCGCTGGAAGTTTCCGCGGAAGAAGTTTCTTTCTGCGTCGATAGTTTTTCCTCTTCCGTCCCCTCCTGCATCTTACTTTGTTCGGTTACTTCCTGTTTTTCTTTCGTCAATTGCGCTTCATTTTTATCGTTTACAAACATAAAACCTTTCCACGCTGCAAGTGAAAAGAAAAAAATAAGCGGTAAGATAATAAACGCCATCCCAGTTCTCATGGCGACCAACGTTTAGGCTGGCGGCGAAATACCTTTTATGCCGGTTTTACGCAAGGAAAAGTTATCAGGATCAATTTCAATCTTGTCTGCCCTTTTAATCTCTTCTGCTAAAAGCGCTTTCGCTATGGCATTCTCCACGCTATCCTGAATAACTCTCTTCATATTTCTCGCTCCGAAGGTGGGATCGTATCCCAGCTCAACAATTCTTTCTTTAAGCCGTTTCGTAATCGCGAATTCAATATTTTTGTCTTCTAAATTCTTTTTTATTTTTTGCAGCTGAAGTTCGGCTATGTCCAAAAGATTTTCCTTGGAAAGCGGGCTAAACACTACGACCGCGTCAAAACGGTTAATGAATTCCGGGCGGAAGATTGAATTTTCAAAAATATAGTCCAAAAGTTTTTGTTTGATGGTTTTCCATTCCGTTTGCAATCTTATGGCCTCCAAAATCACCTGGTATCCAGCGTTGGATGTAGCAATAATAATTGTATTGGAAAAATCCACTTTTCTTCCGAGGCCATCCGTTACGAAACCCTCGTCCAGAACCTGCAAAAAAAGGTTTAAAATATTCGGGTGGGCTTTTTCAATTTCGTCCAGCAAAAGCAGAGAAAAAGGATTTTCTCTCACCGGCGTGACCAACAGACCCTCGGAGGAAACCGAACCAAGCAAGCGCGCGATATCGCCGACCGTCTGGAACTCCGACATATCCAGCCTGATCATCCGCGACTCGGACTTAAAATATATTCCGGCCAGCGCTTTTGATGTTTCGGTTTTGCCGACTCCGGTAGGACCCATAAAAAGGAACGTGCCCATCGGTCCCTTTCTCGGAGAAATATCGGCCCTCGCCCTTCTTAAAGCCGACGAAATTTCGTTGACCGCTTCATTCTGGTTGATAATCCGCTGATGCAGCAGCTCTTCCAGTCCAAGCAAAAGTTTCTTTTCTTCGGCCTGCACCTTACCCACTGGAATCTGTGTTTTTTCGGCTATGATTTTCAAGACGTGTTCTGGCAGAATAAAAGAGCTTTTGGTGTAATGAGCCGCATAAACGATAACTTCGTCCAGCAGATCCAGCGCCTTTTTCGGAAAAGGAATCCCGGGAATATAACGGGCGGCGTTGTTCACAATCTCACGAAGAGCGGGATACGTAACGAATTTTTTGTATTTTTTCTCCAGCGCCAGCGCTTGTCCCTCAAGCACGCGAATTGTTTCATCGGGCGAGAGCTCGACCACTTCCACTTTTTCAAAAAGCTCCAAAAGGGACGGATTTTGTTCAATGTTTTTATGCAAACCCTCAAAAGATGTCGTCGCGACTATCTGAAATTGCGGGATATTCAAATAGTCGGCTAAAATTCCCGATATATCAATGGCGCCCGGCCTCGCCGCTCCGCCGACATAATTGTGAAATTCTTCTATTACCAAAACAACGTTGCCCGCCTGCACCGCTTCCTGAAAAATGCGGTTCAGTTGGGCCTCGGCTTCATCTATATTTTGGGTCGTAGAAAGCAAATTGGGCAAATTCAACCCAACCACGCGCTTATAGTTAAGCTCCGGCAGACTTTCTCCTATAACTATTTTTTGCGCCAAAGCGCGTATAACGCTGCGCCGCCCGACGCCGGGCTCCCCCACCAGCAACACATTATTCCGTTCCACGCCAGAAAGCGCCCGTTCAACCGCCGCTATTTCCTGCGCGTGGCCAATCACCTCGTCAAAAAAACTGCCTCCTTTCCATATTGCCGTCAAGTCCGCTGAATATCTGTCCAGAGTCAGGGTATATCCCGAGGTCCACTCTCGGGCTAATCCGCCGCGGCGGCTTAAGTTTTTTTCGTCCCAGAATTTTTTTGATTGCGAAATCGTTTTTTCCAGCGACCCCAACCACCAAGCCAAATTTTCAATATCCGTCAATTTAAGCTCAGCCTCCATAAGTATATCCTGCAAAATAGGATTGTGTTTGGTTAAACCGACTATTAAATCTTTTGCCTCAATACGGGAATGTTTCGCTTTGCGGCTCCCCTGAAGAGCTTCCAAGATTGACGCGGTGAAATCGTCGGAAAAAACGATTTCTTCCTGAAACCAAAACGGAAAAGAAAAGGAGGGCGCCCGATCAATCGCGCTTTTTTGTTCAATAAGTTTTCTTATATTTTCCAGGTCCAGATTGGCTCGGGAAAAAATAAAGCCGAGTTCCGGATTGCGCGATAACAGAAAATACAACAGCATGGACGAATCAACCTCCGGGGGTTTTCTTTTTCTTGCCAGAGAAAACGCGTCGCTGACCGCCTGCGCCGCGTCAAGGCTCAAAAATTCCGCCAGATTGCGCGCCGGAGGATTCACCGCGGCGTCCTCCAGCTTCCCGGTAAGAGCAGGATGCTTCAGGCGCGTAATGAAAAACAAATCCAGCGTCCAAGAAGAAAGAAACACGGAAAAGGAAATCAGCGCCGCGCCCAAAAGCATTGAAATCACGCGCTCATCCGGCGCGGCGGAGGAAAGGGCGATCAAAAAAGCCAAAAGAATCAGAATAAAAAATCCGCCGAAAACTTTCTTCGCGGAATTCGCCCACAGAAAAACAGGGAGCCTCGCCCAACGAAGTGATTGGTATATGGCGGTGTTTTGCAAATTAAAATTAAATTCTTCCTGCATAAAAACGGGCGCCCTAAAAAAGCAGCAGAGCCAAACCTGTAAAAAAACCGCCGCCTATTAAAAAGGGCAGTAGCAGCCAAAAGAAAAAAATAACGGCTCCGGCGAAAAAAATGAGAGTTTCCGCCAACGCGCCGAAACAAATCAGAAATGCGCGCAGAACAGCTCCGATCCCCCGCGACATCATATTAAAGGTAAGTGCCTCAAACCACCGCCCGATGTCAAACTGCTTGCCATATTCATAACGGTATCTGTGCCACGGCGAAAAAAGAGTTTTTATCAGCACCGGCAGGGAAAAATAATTCAAACCGAAAACCAAAAAGTTGCGCCAACCGGCTAAAATTTCTCTGGGCGCTTCGTAAAAATGCCATTCTATGTATTGCGCGATAATATTCTGAGCCATCACTTAATATCATACCATAAAAACAAAAAGCCGCCCCGGGGACGGCCTTAATTGCTTTTGTTTTACGGCGATATCCTCACCCCGATGTCTTCGCGGGAGGAAAAGTAATCCGCCAGAAAAACGGATATCCGCAGATCGGAAAATTTTAGTTCGCGGGGATCAAAGGTGGCTAACGGAGACCACGGCCCGTAATGATAAGCTATCGCGCCCGTTATTTCCGAATACCAATCGTGCTTCCACGCTGGCTTTCCGGCCACCTTTATTGTTCTGAGGTAAAATTCGGGATACATCATATGAAACGGGTCGGTGCGCAGTTCTTTGCTTTTAAAATCGCGGCGCTCTTGCCCGGGCACACCCGAGGCAAAAATATCATGCAAAATCACGGCGGAATAAAAACAGGCAACCTTGGCATCGTCCCATATCGGCCCCCAAAAACCTTCTCGCATCATACTGACTATGTGCCGCCCTATGGTCAGCGCGGCTTGAGTATGCTCCACAAGGGTTTCTCCGCGGTGATATTTTCCGGTAGTGCTTGCCTTGCGGGTAAAAAAATAGCGTGGCGCCAAATCCATCGCCTTATGAGTAAATTCCCGAATTTCCCGGGCCGGTCCAGAATTGCTAACAAGACAGTTATTAATAAAACCATGCACTTGCGCTTTGGCTTCGGCAACCCTTGCGGCGGCGCTGTTTGTCATTTTACTCGCCCTCCTTTTATCTCAAAATGATCCGCGGCCAAAGAACGATAATGGCAAGCAGGAAAATTCCTTCTGCTATGGGCCGGCTGCGCGCGCAAAACTGGTAGAAGTACCTGCCCCACAAAAAAGGCTGTTCCTGCGCAGTTTTCCAAAGCGCTTCCGCCGTTTTCTCCACAACGGCTTCAAAGGCATCGCGATCGCATTTGGCGAACAAGCAAGCGGCCACTCCCGCAAAAAAATAAATGATTAAAAAGAACAAAAGAATTTCCAGCATATCCTTCCTCCCGCTTATAGGGCTTGGCCCTGTATTCTGATTCGCATTCTATTATATTATCGGCCGAATGTCAAGCATTTTGGGCGGTATAGGAATCGAACCTATGCTCTCTGCAATGTGAATGCAACGTTTTACCATTAAACTAACCGCCCCCCAACTCATAGCCGTAAAATATCAAATTTTATGATTTTTGCAAATAAGCTATAATGAAAGAATCTCCATGAAAATATTTGAATTCTACTTCAATCCCAAAAAACAGCCGCACACGAAATACGAGAGCTTTTGTTATGAACCGGCAAACGCCGAGGAAAAACGGCTGGGGTACTTGTGCGCCGCGGGCGAACTCACAAATATATTGCCCACGAACGCGCGGCTTTTACGCGAACTGGCGGTCGCCATAAGAACCGTATACTACTCGCCCTCGCACGCCGATCCGGCCATAGCGGCCCAAAACGCGATGCGGGCCGCAAACTCGCACCTTGCCGCTCTCGGCAAAAAAGAAAATATCAGCTGGCTTGGAAATCTGCATTTCGCGGCAGTCAGCGTGGCCGGCGACCTTGTACAGCTTTCCAAGGCCGGCAATATAAAGGTGCTTCTGGCAAGAGACGGCCAGATGCTGGACATCGGCGCCGATTTGGAAAATCCAAACCTCACCCCTTACTCTACGCGCGTCTTTCCCAATCTTGTTGAGGGAAAACTTTTGGCGCAGGACAAAATTATTATTCTTACCAAAGAAATATTCCAGTTTTTTGACGCGCTCGGCGTGCTTCGCGCTTTCACTCACCTGCCCACGGGCAACGAACATAAAAAAGTAAAGGAACTTCTGCGCCCCTATGAAAAACAGCTGAAGGATTATTCGGGCATCTTCGTGCTTTTGGTAATGGACAAAATCGCCTCCGCCGGGGCAAAAAAACGAGAATTCCCCCGCGTTTCCTTTTCCATACCCTCCCTTCCGCGGCTCCCCGCAGTAAAATTGCCTGCGATAAAGGGCCTAAAAATCAAGCCGCCTTCCCTGCCGACCGGAATTCCAACGAAAATATCCATACCCGTGCGCGTTTCCTCGCCAAATATTTTATCTTTTCTGCATCAGCTATTTTCGCCGGAATCCAACGAATCGCGTAAAAAAATATTCCTCGTTTTCGCGTTCTTATTGGTGCTTGTTTTGGGAATATCAATCGCTAAAATTCAGGATAAACGAACAAACGACGCGGCGGAAAATAAATTCCTGGCGATACAACAGAAAATGTGGCAGGCCGAAAGCCTGCTCATCGCCCAAAAAGAGAGCGAGGCGAATATTCTATTCCAGGAAAGCCTTGAAGAACTTAATGGGTTGGACAACGCCGCGATACGAAACCGCGTTGAAAAAACGAGAAAAGAGGTGGAGGAGAAACTCACGGCTATCAATAAAGTGGAAAATGTCGGCGACCCTGCTTTGGAGTTCACAATAGAAAATCCAGATTTTTCTCCGAGCATTATTCTGGCCCTGCAGGGTTCGCTTTATGTGCTCGCCCCGTCGCAGCCAACCATGTATATCTGGGATACACAAAAACAGGAAAGTAGCCAAACCGATCTGCAATGGTCTTTTGACGCGGCGGTGGATTACGATCCTTTTCTGATATTTTATGATAAAAAACAAAACAATATTATAGCCGGCGACGGCGAAGTTATAGCCCTTAAGCTTCCCTATCCCGAATTCGCGCCCAACACCTTCACTTCCTTTATGTCCGGACTTTATTTTCTGGACGCGCCCAACGGCAACATAGTAAGGTATCCGTTTTTTGAAGGCCAAACCGAGCTGGCGCCTGTCGTCTGGACCGCCGCGGCGGACAAAAGCATAAAAGACGGGGTTTCGCTGGCTATTGACGGTTCCATCTGGATTCTCTCGCAAGAGGGTTCAATTCTGCGCTACCGGGGAGGAAAGTGGCAGGAAACTATTCAAACGACGTTATGGCCGAAACTGTCGCATCCAGCAAAAATCATCACCGGATCCACGCTTCCCTATCTTTATATTTTGGATCCGCCCGAAAACAGAATCGTCATTCTGGACAAACGGGGCAACGCGGTAAAACAATACCGAAGCGAAAAACTTAACAAACTAAAAGACTTTACGGTAACCTCCGACGGAAAAACCATCTATCTGTTAAACAGCACAGAAATATACTCGCTTTCGGTTTTGTAATGCAGAACCTCATCTCGCAACATTGACACAGGCGTCTTCGTCTGCTATACATTAGTGTGTTCTGCTCGTATGGGAGGGAACGAGCAAAAACATATTCTACCCGACGGGTAGACCGCTGTTCCGACGGATTCGGATAAAAAATAGGCGAGTCCCGCTTTGCGGGAAGAGCCAAAAACCAAAAAGAAGGAGATCCAAAATGGAGAACCTTGTAAAAGAAATACCGCTATCAGAGGTAATGGCAACGCTGGAACTCTTGGGGCATCTTGGCGTTACGCGAAATACCTTAACTAGGCTTCGGGTTCGCCCCGAACTAACCAAGCAACTTGTAAAATCTATGCTCCGCGGCCCGATGTTCCATAAATTCGCCCGTGACATTATGGGCAAGAATTTCTTTGGAGCGGAAGAATGGTCGTATTTCTACCATGAACTTAGATCAAAACAACGTCTTGAGGTGACGGATTTTCCGTGGGGAGAAGATGTCCTCAACTCCGCTTGTCTGCTCTGCGGCAAAACGGTAAAGGATTGTCACTTCGCTTTCTTGGGGCTTGACCGCATCGGCGACAAGCCGCTTACCATCCTTGGGTGGCAAAAACTATGCCCCACCCTAGGAGATCTGAACTTCTTCTCCTCATATGATGGCCATTTCAAACTGATCTCATGGTATGCCAAAGAGCAATTCGCCACGAAAATCATGACGAGCCTGCGATGGTATCTACTCCACATTGTTCCCGTGCTAAAGGATACTACCTACGATCAACAAAAAGCGAGGCTTCCCGCAGAGCTAAGGCAGGACGAGCAAGCGCGGGCCTACGATCAACAAAAAGCGAGGCTGCCCGCAGAGTATGAGATACCCTCTGCCATTACTGAAGTCACAAAAAATCTGCTTGTCTTCCGCGAAACAAGGAATTTCATGAACCTACAGCAACGCGCCTATTGTGATGATATCACTTCACGCGGTTACCATGTTGATGTCGGCATCAACGAGAACACGCTCGTAATCGGCGATATGGGAAGCATAAACTATGGCGTCGGCGTCGCCGCCTCCCGGAAATTGCCTTCCGCGTAACAGGTAAAAAGAATCATCCCTTCCGATTCTAATTTATAAGTCAAAGCCCCGTACGGAAACCGTGCGGGGCTTTTATACTTCCGCTCCGAACGCACCTCAATTATTTCAGTTCTACTTTCGCTCCCGCGACTTCCAGTTTCTTTTTTATGTCTTCCGCCTCTTCCTTTTTGACGTTTTCTTTCAGCGCTTGAGCCGAGCTCGCCGCCGCGTCCACCAAATCCTTTGCCTCTTTCAACCCCTTGCCGGTAATATCGCGCACCGCTTTTATCACTTCAATCTTTTTGTCGCCCACTGCCGCGAGCTCAACCGTAAATATGCTTTTTTCTTCCTTGCCCGCCGCAGCTTCAGCGGAGGCGGGGGCCATCGCCATCACGGGCGCCTGGGCTGAAACGCCGAATTTCTTTTCCAAAATCTTAACCAATTCCGCCAGATCCAAAACGGACATTTGCTCTATTTTTTCCACCAATGCTTTGAATTTCTCGGGCACCTCTACTTTTTCTTCTTTTTCCTCTGCCATAAAATAAATTTTTACTGTTTAGTTTCTCTTGTGGCGTTTAACGCCAGAACCAGACCTTTGATATTTCCCTGTAATACATTGGCAAACCCCGAAATCGGGGCGGAAATACTGCCAACCATTTTTGCCAAAAGCTCTTGTTTTGACGGAAGCCGACCCACATTAATCATATCTTGGGCCGACAGCGGATTCTTTTCAAAATATCCGCCGATAATTTTCAGGGCCGTATGGCTTTCCGCGAATTGATGAACGGTTTTTGCCGGCATTACTTCGTCGCCGAATCCGAACACTAAAGCCAGCTGACCCGGCAATTCTTTAGGATTAACAATTATCCCTCGTTCCTTGCAAACCAAATTAAACAAGGTTTTTTTTATAACCTGTAGATTCGCATCAACCTCCTTTAACTTCTTTTTCAATAAAGACATCTCCTTTACCTTCAATCCTTTTATATCAATGAAAACAAGAGTCTTTTGCCGACTCATTTTTTCTTGCAGGCCTTCTATGATTTTTTGTTTTTGCGCGCGCGTAAATGGCATACCGCTAGGAAATAAAAATGTCTGCATTCCGCAGACAGATCATATACGGAGATTGCTTCTCCGTTGTTTTAGCCTCGAGAGGACTTATATTCGGTTTACCTCGGTGGGCGGCGCCGAAGGGCCTCTTGTCTGCGGCTAACAAGATTATTGCGCACCCCTACCCGCTTGTCAATAGCGCAAGCATTTTTCTGGCAAACTCCCTGGCAACCTCCGGTCCGTTGGCTGTTATGATTTTTCCATCAACCACAATTGGTCCCTCGCGATATAAAACGCCTTCTTCCTGCAAAATTTTTATAGCCGACCTGTCCATTGAGCTGGACCAGACTGTGGCTTTTTTGCCGAACAAAACGCCGGCTCTGGCAAGAATTGTGGGCGCGATGCAAATTGCCGCAAGAATCTTTTCCGATGCCGCGGTCTCTCTGGCGACTCGCAAAGCGTCTTCATTCTCCATAAGTTTTTTCGCTCCGGCGCCGCCGACGAAAATAACCGCGTCGTAATCCGCAACTTTTAACTCCTCCACAGTAAGCTGTGCTGGAACCTCCCCGCCGTGCACTCCTACTGCCGTACCAATGGCGGTGCTAAAGGTTATAACGCTCGCCCCCGCCCTCTCAAAAACTTCCTTTGGGATAAAGTACTCCTCGTCGCGGAAGTTACGAAAGGCAATAATTAGCGCAATCTTCAGCATATTTTTAATCCGGCATCATTTTAAGTATTTTACTTTAGCCTTATTATGGTCCTCCAGAGTTCTGCTGAAAATCGTCTTCCCTTCCGGCGTAGACAAATAATACCAAAAATTGCTCTCTGCCGGATATATCGCGGCTAAAATGCTGTCCTTCCCCGGATTTGATATCGGCCCCAAAGGCAAGCCGCGGTATCTATATGTATTATACGGCGAATCTATTGCGGTTTCATCTTTTGAAATATTGCTGGTTTTTTTCCCGGTAATATAAGCAATCGTTGCGTCAACCTGCAGGGGAATTCCGGCCTCCATCCGCTTCCAAAGGATTCCCGAAACAATACGCCTGTCCTCTGACGTATTCACCTCCTTTTCAATCAAACTCGCCATGGTTACTATCTGAAAAATAGTTTTTTTTGGGCTCTCAATTTCAGTCTTCATTTCTTCGCTCATTTTTTGGTCAAAATTCTCAAGCATAGAACGGGTAACCCCTTCCGTTTCAAGCCCGTAAGGAAAATGATAGGTATCGGGAAACAAAAATCCCTCCAGAGATGCGTTTTGGGGCACGCTTTGCAAAAAACCGAATTCGGATTTCCAACGTTCCGCCTTTTGGCCGCTTATTCCGATCGCGCCTAATTCCCGCAGGCGCTCTTCCGTTTGCTGTATTGTCAGCCCTTCGGGAACCGTAACGGTTACAAGAGCCGTGTCACCGTCAATTATGGCGTCGGCAATTTCTTTGGCGCTGGACGCTGGAGTTAAAAAATAAGTTCCCGCCTGCAAAACATTGTATTTCCGTTTAAGTAAAACGTACGCGTCAAAAACCCATTGGTTGGAAATAAAACCGGCGTTTTCAAGATTGGCCGCTATTTTGAAAAGATTATCGCCCTGGCCCACAACAAATGGAGTTAATGCCGATTTCGCGGGAAAGGCCGGTTTAAAAAATGATTGGTAAAAAAATGCGGCTGCTCCGAGCAGAAAAATTGCAGATGCGGCCGCCATTATTTTTATTATGTTGCCGAATAATTTACTCATTATCTGAAACCAGCGGCACAAAAGAAAAACCGGGATATTCTGTCTCCTCAAAAGACCCGTCGTATTTTTTGCGCCAAAGCCAAATGGATGATCTTATCGGCGCGACTATCCTACCGTCAATCTTAATCTGTTCTTTCCAAACAGATGGTATATTGTACGCGGAAGCTGAGGCCAAAATCCTGTCAAAGGGAACTTCTTTTGGGTATCCTTTTGAGCCGTCGCCGCAAATAAATTCGGCTATTTCCCGCTTAACAAAATTATATTTCGCAACGTTTCTTTCCCCAAACAGCTTCAACTCCGGAATCCTTTCCATGGCAATCACCCTTCCGCCGGAACCAACTATTTCAGCCAGCAAGGCCGTAGTCCATCCGGAGCCCGATCCTATGTCCAAAATTTTATGCTCTTCCGCCGGCCGAAGCAATTCAAGCATAAAAGCGACGACCAGAGGTTGAGAAATTGTCTGCCCCCAACCGACCGGAAGAGCTTCATTTAATTCCGCCAAATTACGCATATCATCGGGCAAAAAATCGGCCCTTTTTATCTTTTTGAAAGCCGCGATAATCCGCGGGGTCTTCAGCCATCCGTCTTTGATTAACGAATCAATTAGGTTCATAACTTGCTGTTCACCTGCGATTACTCGTATTATATATTATATCGCTCGTTCTCCGTCAAAAAAAGAGCTGCTTTAGCAGCCCTTTTCTATAAGTAATTTTACGCTCTTTGCGGCAACGATTATTTCTTTTTCTTTCGGGAGCTCTCCACTCCCCACTTCTCTATCTGACTATCAAGATTTAAATGCCTAAAATGTTCCGGTCTCGGCTCAAACGGCACATATTCAAGCTCTACCTTGGTAAGGTTCTTAAATTCGTCAAAGGCGAATTCCACTATCCACGCGCCAAGCTCGGCTAGCTTATCTAACGCGGTGATATACTCGTCTTCCGGAGCATCCTTCAGGCAAGGCACCAAAAATCCCGCGATGCCCTTGTATAGCATGAAAGCCGCGCGATGCAAATGGCCTATGAAAGTCGCTTTTGGCCCGGAAATCAAGTCCATGCCGGAAACCAGCATCTCAATCCGGCGCTGAGGCCTGTATGTTTGGCCGTAAGGCAAACCGCCCTTGGGATGCTGAACGTCAAAACAGATGCCCTTTCGGTCAAAAGTACCGTGAGGGCCGCCGAGATACTCAACTTTATGGCCCCTCAAACAAGCGATTTCGGTAAATGTGTCCACGATGTCATGGCCGGCTTTCACCCAGTAAACGCGGTCGTGCTCGCGCACCGGAGAACCGATAAGAATAAGGGGTATGTCGGACTTTGGCAGTATTGCCTGAAGATGTTTTCTTTGGGCGTCAGCGCCGTGATACAGCAAATCCTGATGCTGGCCGGAATATGAGTCGGAGCCCTCAAATACGTTGCCTGAACACACTACGGCGTCAACTTTATGCTCCGCGGCCATCTGAAAGACTTTCTGGATAAGGTCGGGCCGCTCTCCTTCGTGGCCGATATGCCAATCGGAAGTCAAAACAAAACGCACGGTCGTCTGGAAAAGCTGGGAAAGGTCCAGGGGCTTGAACTTACTGCGAAATCCCCTCTCAAGACAATACGCCTTGCGCGATTCGTCAAATATAATCACGTATCCATTATCTTTCAGTTCGTTAATTGCGCTTTGAACCGTAAGCGACCCTTCGTCGTCTTCTGGCGCCGGCCTCTCTTCGCTGTCTTGGGTTTGGATTGCCCGTCCTATAAGCCGAGACAAATCTCCGCGCCTGGCCGGTTTCTTCTTCAAGCGCAAAAGCGCCTTCTTTGCCTCTTCGGATAAAGAATCTTTTATTTCAATTTCTTCAAGATAATCGTCTTCCTTAAAATAAGCGGTCAAATCGTAAAAAACATAGGTGAAACCGCTAAAGGCGCCCTCTTCGCTGAAATTCGCTCCGAGCACAAGGCATCCCAGCACCGGAGAGGCCCCGCGACGTTTGTTTGCGGCATGAGCCGTGGCGCGATGCAGGGTGGGAATGGCGGCCATGTCAAAATCGTTGTATCGGTTAAGGGCCGCCGGAAGCTGACGCGGAATTAAAAGCCCGGAATCCAATCCTCCGATCACAAGAGCGCGGAAAGGCTTTGAATGTTCATGCACGTAATACACGGATTCCTGCATATTCTCCGCAATGCCCTGCACTGGATAACTTTTTGTATAGGCTTGCGTCTCAATCGCCGCCAGCGCGACTTTAGAGTTTTCGCGGCCGAGAGAAATAACGATTTTCTCATCGCCCATATATCGGATATCGTCGCGTTCAGAACAAATAAGCGACTGCACGAGTTCATCTTTTTTGGAAAAACTCATTTCGCGCGGTCCGTTCAGCAGATAAAAATTAAACGATGCTTTGGGAAAATGAGATATAACGTATTCCGCCTGACCGTCCACCGTCGTCAGAAAGTACTCGCGACGAGTTGTTTTGGTGGGCAGACCGGCAACCAAATTACCCAAAATCGCGCCGAAAAATACGCCCCGCTGTTCGCCGATTTCAATTACGGTGGCCAGCAAGTCGCCTTGCTGGGTTTTCAATCCAAGGCAAGTTCCCTGCACAAAAAGAGCCTCTATCTTCGCCCGTTTGGTAAGCGGGGGCAAAGAATATTCCACCTCCGGCCACTGGCGCTGAAGAACAACCTTTCCCTTTTCTTCCGCAATATCGTAACCCCTCTCGCGCAGTACGTCTATGAGAGGAAAAACGGATTCTTTGGGAATATTTATGGCCGGATCTTCGGAGATATTCTTTATGTTCGTGGGCCCTTTTATAAGAATTTCCAGCAGTCTTGAAGATTTTTGCTCAAGTTCTTTTCGCGGAATGTCCAAATCGTCCTCCGTGCGGGCCGCAGCATCTCCGGCTGACTTCGAAGACGCTTTTTGCTCTCCTAAATGCCTTAGCCATTCAGGATGCCGCTGAAACGATTGAAACCTTATCGAGTCCCAGCTTCGCTGAGGAAAAGCCTGTACGCATTTTTCGCGCAAATCAGCCCGAGAGCCGCAAGACTTGCAAAGCGATTCAAGCTTAATCAGCTCTTCATCGGTCCACGCTTTTCGCGCGTTCATTGACATGACCCTTTCTCCTTACCTTTTTGGAAAGGTGCTTATTAAGTAAGCATACACAAGAAAAAAAGTCCCGGCAACAATGGCCGGGTTAAACACTGTGGATATCTCATCCCTTCCAAATAAAAAAAGGCTCGGCGACAGCGGCCAAGCCTTTAAACACTAGCCCAACTCTTCGCAAATGCGGCGAACGGCTTCTTTTTTGTCTTTAGCGTCCCGGATCGTTCCTCCGATAACAAATTTCGTCGCCCCCCGCGCCAACGCTTCCCGCGGGGTCATCACATATTTATGGGTGCCATGATTTTTATTCCATTTCGGGCGGACGCCGAACACAATCTTCGGAAAATCCCGCAGTTCGGAATACTGCGAAAGAAATTCCAGATCCTTAGCCGAGCAGTATATTCCGCCGGCCTTTTCCTCTTGACCCATTCTGGCGAACTGAAGATTTTTTTCCTCGCGAAAATACGTGCCAAAAACATAATTAACGTCGGCGATGCGCAGAGAATCCAGCACTGAACCGACCAGGATATGAGAAATTCTAGAGGTTTCAACCGCAGCCCTTATTCCCTCGGGACCCGATGTCGCGCTTACCACTATATATTTGATATCCGCTGAATACGAAGAATACACCGAAACCGCTTCTCTTAAAAAATCCGGGTTGCCGGTAAATTGCAAATCCACAAAGAGATTTACCGAACCAACCCGCTCTCTTATTTCATCTATTAGAACGGTCCCGTGACGCAATAAAAGCGCTCCGAGCTTAAAGCCCCACACCGATCTTCCGAGCTCCTGTATTGTTTCAATGGCGCCATCTTTACCCGCCTTGTCCAGCGCAACAATAATCGGATTGCCAAGCTGTTTGCCGTAATGCATCATTGCTTCTTTCTCCTGTCATTTCCTTGCGGCAATCGCTCGGGCGATAATCACTCCCGACATGGAAGCCTGCGCCAGACCGCGTATCCAGCCCGAAACGTCTCCGCCGACGAAAAGTCCTGCGTATTCCGTTTCAAGCTCTCGGGTCAGATTGGTGCGCGCAGAATAGAACTTTACCTCGGCGCCTATCAGCAAAGTATCGTTTCCGTTATTTCTTCCCAGCGCCGGAATAAGACGTATCAGCGCCTCCAACCCTTCTTTCAGATTTTCCATGGATGCCGCGGGAATAGCTTTTCTTAAATCACCCGGCTCAACGTACTGCTCTTTAATGGTCGGCTTGATACCCGCCTCGCGAATTCTCTCCCATGTTGACCTTCTCGGATGAGAACCTCGGAGATCCATTAATCGCTGGATGATAACCTTTTCTCCTCCGGCCAAATCATTCACAAGTCCGGCAATCTTTCTTCCATAACCCACCGAATCTTTGAAGGGTTTGGTAAAATGCGTGGTGTGCAAAAGAGCAAAGTTGGTATTAACGCTGTGTCTCTCCGGATCTTCGTAGCTGTGACCGTTAGTTGTGATAATGCCCCCCCTATATTCCTCGGCAACCACCTCTCCCGACGGACACATGCAAAAAGTGCGAACATTCTCGTCAAAACTGGTACGGTAAGTGAGTTTGGCCTCGTAAAGCGCGTCTACCCATTCCTTCAAAACGTCGTTGGCGACTTCTATGCGAAAACCTATATCCACGAAGTTGCTGGTAAGAGCTATGCCGAGCTTGTTCGCGAATTCCACCCAAAGATCCTCTCCTTCTCTGCCCATCGCGACAACAACCTTCCTTGCCGAATAACTCCGGCCCGCCGCTTTAACCGAGTAATAACCACGGCTGGCGCGGGTTATGGCCGACACGGGAGAGTCGGTAAAAATTTGCACGCCCCTTTCAGCCAAGTTGCCGTAAATATTGCGGGCAATTGCGAAAACCCTGTCGGTGCCAAGATGATGAATGGGAAATGCGGTCAACGTGAATCCGGCATCGGAAGCCCGCCGCGCCAATCCTTCAACGACAACGGGGTCGGGATTGTGCAATTCGTCCTGCGCCCCAAAATCTATGTAAAGTGAGCGCACATAATTTAAAATCCGGTAGAACTCGTCTTTGCCCACAAATTCATGCAGCAATCCGCCCACTTTATGGGTAAGGTTAAGCTTGCCGTCGGAAAATGTGCCAGCTCCCCCCCAGCCGGAAGTCTTGCTTTCATCGTCCAGTTCGCGCAGTTTTCCCTTTTCAAATATCGCGATTTTCATTTCCGGCCGGAGTTTTACCAGTTCCAGCGCGGCGAACATTGCAGTGGGACCGGAACCTATAAGGATAACGTCAAACCATTTGTTGCCCATTTTTTTCCTCCAAATTAAAAAATTTTTCGTGACGTCGCGGGAAAGATCGTCTATAACGATTTCTTCCACTCCGCAAAGTTCGGCGAAAAGCTTACAGTTATCGCAGGGGTAATAATAACCCGAGAGAATAAAAGTTGAACCTGAACAAGTGCGACAACAATTACGATTAATAAAATATTTATAAACCCTTTTTGATTAGAGGAACGACTAACTCGCATTTGCAATTTCCTAACTGGCGGGCAACTCGGGTCTGGTATCGCTCATTTTAAGGTATTTTGGGCGATTTTGCCAGTGTCTCATTTGAGGCACGTGGGTCGGGGGTTTATTCGGGAAATGAGACAAATAAGACACTATATGGAGGTGTTTTCTCGTGTCTCATTCTGATAAGATCGTGAAAGTGTTCTGATGGCTTCCGAGGTCTTATGAATAATCCAGTCTTGACCCTGTTCTTTGGCCTGTTCTTCCATAAATGACGGTAAGCTGTCAGTATGGTGGTACCCTATATCTTTTTTCTTGATATTAAAAATCGCGGTGCCACTAAGGGAATATACATCAAACTTAAGGGATGCCTCCTGGGATCCCAAACGACAAACATAAGCGGTCCCCGTTGCGCTCTGTATGACCATTGACTCATTCCAATGCGTGGCGGTAAAAATCAGCCTATCAGGATTTCCAATTCCATTAAATGGGGATTTTTCGTAAAATGTCAGTCGTTGCCCCAGCTGGAAAGTCTGCTTAAATTCTGTTTGGGTTAAAAATTTTCTTTTCATAATTAAAGAACCTCGGCGAGTTCTTCTTTTTCGTTGTCGTCGAGCTCGTCCGGGTCCAAACCGATATCCTCAAGCTTCTCATCTATTTCTTTTTGTTCTTCGGTTTTTTCTTCGTCCATAATTAAATACTCACAACGACACCGATAGTTTGGAAAGCGAAGCCCACAGCGAAAAGAACGAAACCCACTATTCCCAACTTTTTGTCTTTTACGTGTTTCTTTTGTATATAGTTACCTTCGTGATCCATATCTGTAATATAGTCGTCATCTATATTCCCATAGCCACGCAGATGGGGGTACAACATTATCAAGGATGCAAATGTATTAAGCAAGAGACCGATTAAAATCGGAATGCTGGAAAGGTTCATATTATTCTCCTAATTTTCTTGCTCGACAGATGTTTTAATATTAGTGGTGGGGCCATCTTTACTTACATTGATAATCAAAAACTTAGTTTCTATCGGCAACTTAATGGGCTGATTAGAAATAATATCGGTATAGATGTTTGCAAAATTTTCCCATAATCCTTCTTGTCCTACCAAATCGGTTGGTAAATTATTGATTTTCAAAAAATTTGCTATATCTATTTTAAGTTTTTTGAAATCTAGCAGGAATTCCTCAAGCTCATCAAGGGAAACTTCCGAAGAAGTAATACCCAGGTGAGCACTTTTTAGCATTTCTTTAACTTCTTCAGTAAAGAATCTATCTTTTTTTACATGTAACGCCCAGTCTGCGTAAAAACGTAAAAATTTATAATTGTTATTTCCTCGCTGGTGTTCTAAAATTTTTCTTGCTTCTACTAGGAAATAAACAACCTCACTATCTTCTTTAAGTAATGATTCTCTATCATTAAAAAACTTCTTTAGTTTATCTGTGACCTCTTTTTCCATGAATTTGCTCTCCTAATTTTTTTGTTGGCCTGGACATTTAATTCAAGTTGAAGCTACTTATAAAAACCGTGAGGGATGCTATAAAGAGGACGAAAAAGATATTCTCCGTCCAAAACAGGATAAGTTGTCTAAAAATCGCGAGCCTATGAACTAGTACTAATGAGAGAATCCCCCTTTCGCGCCTTATTTTTTCGTCACCCGGCTCTGGCAGCTCGTCTAAATAAATATTCTCTGGTCGCAAGAGACATTTAAGCAATACTAAGTTTACCTTCACGCTTTGTGTAAAAGATACGTTTTTCATTTCCTCGGGCGACGCATTGCTATACGACAAAAATGATCTCCACCTCTTAGCGTGTTCGATCCTCGGTTCAAGGATCAGGATCAGGAATCCGAGAGCAATTGTAAGTAGAAATAAAAGCCAAGAATAATAAAGGGTTTGGAGATCAATTTTTGTGTTTAAAAAATCCAACGACACAAGCGTAACGGAAAAAGCTATAATCGCTCATATTATTTTTGGCTGGGTATGGCTTAATCTTCCATACATTTAGTGGTCTTTATCTCCTCCGGGGTGAGGGCGTAGAGTTTATAGATTTATTCTATTTCTTGCCATGTTGACATATTTTTTACTTTTCTCGATTCCAATCCATTTCCTACCTAATTTTTTTGCAATAACTGCGGTTGTTCCACTTCCTAAAAAGGGGTCTAAAACGGTATCGCCCTTGTTTGATGAGGCAATAATGATTCGTTGAAGTATTTCCTCCGGCTTCTGTGTTGGGTGTAGGGCGCGCCCATCCTTGCCATGCAACCTTTCCTTTCCTTGAACTAAAGGCATTGTCCAGACATCGCGCATTTGTTTTGGGGATCCATCTTTCTGTTTCTCTGGATTGATTTTTTTTAATCCTTCATAATTAAAAATCCAATTTTTGCCTTTGACTGCCCAAACAACAAATTCGGTGGAGTGGGTAAAGACTCTTTTCGTCATGTTTGGCATAGCGTTGGTCTTTTGCCAAACGATAACGTTGTTAATCTTGAAATCTAATTGTTTAAGAACAATCATCACTGCCGCAAGATTATGATAAGTACAAGAGATATAGATTGAGCCATTGCCTTTTAATACTTTATGGCAAGCCCCAATCCATTTTCTCGTAAATTGCATATACTCTGGGGCAGTCATTTTATCCCATTCCTCATTGACCATATACCAATCACCGCCAGTTTTATTTCCTTTCCATTTCAGACCATTGCCAGAAAGGTTGTAAGGGGGATCGGCAAAGATCAACTCGATTGACTTTTCGTCAATTTTTTCATTTAAAACTTTTATGCAATCGCCGGTGTAAATGATGTTAAGTCTCATAACTATTGCTTTGCTAAAATAGATTTTTGCCACCTCGTAATAGTTTTTGGTATTTGGTCAATCCACTCTTCGGAATGAGCGACACTAGCCGTTAAGCCGAGAATTTGTTCGTAAAGATTCAAAAGCTCGTCGTGGGTAAATTGTCTGCCTTTCTTTCTAATCTCTGAAAGACTTTCAAGCAACCTGATGAATTGAGAAATGGAAAGCGGAACGATTTTCTGCGCTACGCCTTTGTAACCATATTTAATCGCCATCCAAAACGTCTCAATAGTGTCTTGGTGTAATCGTGGGGCAATGAATAAACAGTAAGCAGTCTTTCCGGTATGGTTTTCCTCAAACTCTCGCACATGACGCATAACTGGTTGCCCTTCGTTATACCATTGCGAACGATCTGTCAGCATTGTAACTTCACATACAGAATTAAACTTTTCGTAGAAACATTCTATGTCCGGCTTGTTGGCGGGGGCGGTAAAGGTTGGCTCGTTGTCATCACCAACCGGATAATTTGGCTTAATTTCTAGTGCGTCATTTAGGGCATTGAGTGCAAGCGTGGAGAACTTTTCAAGCTCAATGCTTTTCTTGTTCTCTGATTGATGGATACTTTTGAGCGCATCAATGTATTCCTGAATTTTAGAGACATTCTGCGACTCAAAATGGATTTCAAGTTCTTGTAATTTACGTCGGTATGCCCTCAATTCGTCAATGTACTGCTTTAATTGTTCCGTGTTCAGTTTTTCTATCTTCTGAAAATTGAAGGTGGGAATTTTTAGCGTTTTTGCTTTCAGGTCCGAGACATAATCTTGTACATCACGATTCAGGTTATCTGCTATTTTTTCTAATTCCGGCTTAGTTTCCCACGGCAACGCGGGCTGTTCGAGGTCGGCAAGATATTCAATATATTCATCTGCGTTTTCAAAAACCAAGGGCGCAGCATTATCAGTTGAAAGCAATTTATTAAGTTCAATAGACCTTCTCGGCTCTAAATCTATGTAAAATCCACCTCCCCGTATGTGCAGATACCGTGTCAATCTGAAGTATCTAATTGCGTTATCCCCGTAATCTTTCAAGTTATTGAGAAGTTTCGCAATCTCGCTACTTTTGCTTGTTCCTAAAAATGTTTTTGCAAAATTCTTTCTAAAAGAATCTCGGAATTTCTTTTTGCTCTTATCATCTTTTTGTGAACGCAATCCGATACGATACTCAATCAACTTTTCTGCTTGTTTACTAATTTTCTTGTAATCAGTCAACGTTGGCGCAAACAACGAAAATTCGTCTTTGCTAATTCCAATGGGCTCGTTTCCCAACTTGACCCATCTTTTGTTTACTTCATTGATGAGATGCAAGACTCCGATAAAAGGCTTAATGGCAAAACCGTCATTTTCGGAAAACGTTCTGCTTGCCGGATTGGGAAGCTGCGATTTCAAAAAGTTAATGAAGAACAATTTACCCAAGTCATAATCATCTGAAAGAAAGTATTCGCCAAGCAGAGTAATTTTAACGCCTTCAGCTGAGTTTTTTGCAATACATAATCCCATTTTATTGAGAGGAGCGACAGAATTTCTGCCCCGCATTGCGGGGTCTTCATAGTTTTGAGAGTTGAAAATTTCTTGCGCCACAGAAAAAGGCATTTCCTTTTCTATGTCATCAAAATATTCGTTTTGCTCTCTCGTTAAATCGGTCGGCTTATAAAGTTTGTTTTGGATGAGAAGAGTTTGATATTTGGTCTGATTTTTGGAATTAAAAGGCTGCCCCTCTAATTCTTTCAAAACGCGCAAAAAGTCCCTCAATCTATCGGGATTTCTAACTGTTGTTGAGATTGACCAGGGTTTTTTCATAATTACTTCGTTACTTTGCAATAGAAAACTCGTTCGGTGTGTCCGTCTGTATCGCTCTTACCTGTTGTGAATGCCCTGTAGTCGCGCTCAAAAATATTGACTTCACCACGAGATTTTAATATGTTAATTATTTGTTCATCATCTATTCTGGCATTTGACCTTCCGTCTTTAGACTCACCGGTGTTGTTGTAAGAAAGCAATATGTGTTTGCAGTCGGCATTTGATATTAAATCAGCAAATGCTTTTGACGCAGACTGCAAACAATAATCGCTTTTTATATGAGTACGATCCATTTTCTTTGCCTTGCCGTGCACTGACGGCTTTTCCCAAGCAGTCAGATTTTCTAAAAGATGATAAGCATCTGAATATTGGCGAGAATTATAGGGAGGATCAATATACAAGACATCGCAGCTAATTTTTCGAATAAGCTGATTTGCGTCCTCTTTGTATATTTCATTGTTTACATTATTTTCCGGTTCAAAATCGGGCACTAAAAGGCGTAATGGTTGGATGGTATCCAATTTTTTCCTGTAGGCATCGTAGTGCCCAACTGTATTTGCAACTTTATCAACAGCATAGAGAAGTGCGGTAATCAAAACTGCTTTGTTATTTTCATCGGTCGCAATTTCATCAATCTTTTCTCTAATAGCTCCGATTTTTCTGGCGTTTTCTAAAGTAAAATATGTTCCCCCAAAATGGTTAGAAAAATAATTGGCCTCGTTAGCCTCTAGACCATTAAGCAACTCTATTTTCTTCTCTATACCTTCAAAGTCTACCTTCGAAGTTCCCAGAAAAGCCTTGAGCGGCATATAATTACTTGCAAGAAAATCGTTTGCGATAACCTTAATATTCTTCTCGTTAAATCGTTCTCCAACTACGCCGGTGCCGGCGAATATGTCGCAGAAGACATTAAAGCCGTTGCATTTTTCATTGGCGATGTCCTCAATAAAACCGAGCAATTTATATTTATTGCCTAGAAATCGCCTATTTTGTAACTGAAAGCGTCCCAGCTTTACTCTCTCGTCTAGCGAAAAGTATATTTTGTGTATTTTTTTGACAGTTGGCGTGTATGCTGATTGCTCGGTTTCCAAAAGATCAAATAAGGAGTTTTGTACGCCATCCGAAACATAGTGGGTTGTTTTATTTTTTGAAGTTTGTATATCAGTAAAAATACTGTGAATGTCACTTTCGCTTACAATAATAAAGTCAATAACGTTTACTCCCATGATTTTGCCAGCTTCAATGATTTTATTTACTACCTCTATATCTTGCTTACTCGGCCCTACATCGCCGGAGGGATGATTATGTAACAAAACAACTCCAGCCGCTCTTAATTCAACAGCGGGTCCAAAAACTTCTCTCGGATGGATTAAGCTTTTATCTAGCGTGCCAATTGATATAACTTCTTTTTTCAATAGCGCGTTCCGTGCATTGAGATAAAGACACACTAAATACTCTTTCTTTTTATCCCTGATTTCAGAGGTGAGAGAAACTGCGTCTTGTGCAGACAAAACAATATTGTCTTTTGGCCCTAATTCTTCGTAAAATCTTTTAACCAAAGCAAGAGCGGAAACAATTTGCAGGGCTTTCGCTTCGCCAATCCCAGGAATTTCTAAAAGATCATCGACTATGATATCTAAAAATTTGTTCCTAAACTTCCTAACAACCTGCTCGGAAAGTTGTTTTACATTTTTACCCTTAATCCCGCTACCAATCAAAATTGCCAAAAGCTCACTCTTGGAAAGAGCGTCTGGGCCCTTTTCTAAAAACCTCTCCCGTGGTCTATCTAATTTTGGTAAATCCTTGATTCTGGGCATATTTACCTCATTAAACTCCGTTTTTGCTCAATACGCCAGTCGTGTGCCGTATTCGTTCAACTTTGGGTGCTTCGACTTTGCTCAGCATAAATAAATCTTTTATTTTCATCTCTTTCGGTTGATTAAACGTATAATATCCTCTCTTTTATACCTCCTATCGCCACGCCGCCCAAACCGAATTGCCTTAAGATCGCCGTTATTGTCCCAGTTCCTTAGGGTATTCGGATGGCAATTCAAAACTTCGCACGCTTGGCGAAGAGTAAGGACATTGGGGAGTTTATGGGGTTTTTGGGCTTGTTTTTTCATAAAATATAAACTACCATAAGTTTACACTAGAATTTAAAATAAGTAAAAAAATTTTTCGTGACGTCGCGGGAAAGATCGTCTATAACGATTTCTTCCACTCCGCAAAGTTCGGCGAAAAGCTTACAGTTATCGCAGGGGTAATAATGACCCGAGAGAATCAAAGTTGAACCTGAACAAGTGCGACAACAATTACGATCAATAAAATATTTTACACCCTTTTTGATTAGAGGGACGACTAACTCGCATTTGCAATTTCCCAACTGGCGGGGGCGCTGGGATTCGAACCTAGAACAGAAATTTTGGAGATTTCCATGATAGCCATTTCACCACGCCCCCATTTCCGTTCAATGGGTGGAATTTTCTAAAGAATTATGATAAACTCGGTTTGTTGCATGAGAGTTCGACTCCCGCCGCCAAGGCCCTTCGGAGTAAATCCGGGGGGCTTTTTCATTTCTTCCCCTCTTTATGCACCCTATGTTTTCTGCACCATTTGCAGAATTTTTTCAATTCCAACTTTTTTACTTCCTGACCCACTCCTTTTTTTGACTTGCGCGAAAAATAATTCACGCGCTTGCACTCGGAACACTGAATTTTTATAAGCGGTTTTTTTGATGCCATAATCTTTGAATTAATTTTACGAAGCCAGAGATGGGAATTGAACCCATGACTTCCATCTTACCAAGATGGCGTTCTGCCACTGAACTACTCTGGCATGGTAACTTTATGTGCCTTTATATACAAACCCTACTCATTTCTTACGAACCCCGTTTGACGCAATGGGTGGTGAGGGACTCGAACCCCCGGAGGCCTTCCGGCCGCGTGGTTTACAGCCACGTGCAATTGCCGCTATGCGAACCACCCGATTCGTTCTTATTATAGCTAATTTGATTATAATTACTAGCGAGCGCACGGGTGAAAATTTATTTTCATCTGGTGCGAGCGACGTAATTTCAAGCGCCATTATGCCGTTTATTTTTCAATATTTTTCCCGTATCTATTTTTCCACTCTCCTATTTTTTTGTGATCTCCGGAAAGAAGAACTTTCGGCACCGACCACACTTCGGGCCTTGCCCGCCTAAATTTTCCTTTCGGATAAAATTTTGGCGGGCGGGTGTACTCCGGGTACTCTATAAACCCTCCGCCCTTTGTAATCCGTTCTTTCAATAACTGCTTTTTCCCGATAACTCCGGGAATACCTTCGTATCTGCCGCAAATCATTATCAGCTGGTCCAGTTTTACAAAGCGATACGCCATTTTCTGGTTGAATTTTTTACCGCGAGGCGTAAATAAAACTACGCGTGCTTTTTTATTTTTGCCTCCGGACTTCTTTATATCGGCTACCGCCTTAAAGATTGGTTCAACTTTCATCACCATGCCAATTCCTCCGCCGAAAGGCCTGTCGTCAACGGTCTTATGGCGATCCGACGTCCAATTTCGCAGATTGTGCACATTAATTTTAATAAGACGCTTTTCCTGCGCGCGTTTAATAATTGACTCTTTAAGATAGGAACCGGATATATCCGGAAATATTGTAACGATATCAAACCTCATAAAAAGGTCGTTTTCGCTTCAGCGAAAACGAAAACCGCGCTATCAATGACGATAACACGGTTTTCAAATTTTGTCATTCTTCGACTGCTCAGTATGATGCTGAGTTTAGCGAAGCATCAGCTTGTTGCCCGCCATTTTAGGCGAAGTATTTTTAGAGCTTCAGCTCGTCCAAGCTGGTTTTTGGCTCTCTTGTTCTGGGACCGCGTCCGCCCTCCGGCTCTTCAATCTTCAAGTTCACTCTCGCGTGATTCTTGAGACCGACGATACGAACTAAAGCGCGGATGGCTTTCGCGGTTGATCCTTCTCGGCCTACGATTTGACCCATATCTTCCGGGTGCACCCTCAAACTAAGCAGGACACCCATTTCGTCAACCCTGCGGTCAACTTTTACGTCGTCGGGATGATCAACCAATCCCTTTACAAGATATTCCAGAAAATCTCTATCTATTTCTTTTGCCATAGTCGTTCTTGCCATCTATGAATCTAATAAAAGCTAGCGAACTTGCCTCTGGCGGCGTTTTCGCGCCGTCCGGGGCTATCCTTAGTAGCCGACCTTTGCTTCCTCTCCGGCACTTTCTGGCACCCCGGGAAGCTCTAAAAACTACTATATTATTTTACACAATGAAAAGTATGTGTCAACCCCATATCTGCCAAGAAATATTTTTTCCGGGCAAATATGGGGAGGGAAGGGAAGGGCGCGCACCTCTCAGGGGGGAGGTGAGGTGGTACGCGTTATCTTCCGCTTCCCTCATGCAAAAGAGAAAGAACTATTTGTCCCTCGGCGGGCTGTAGATTGCCCTCCCGAGGTCGTGGCCGTGGGGCTTGCAAACTATCTTGCCACCCATGGCCACGGAAACCTCCCGCGGTTGTCGGCAGTCCAGACAGTAACGTACCTTCATGAACTTCATGAAATACCTCCTAAATCATTTTACAATTGTCAGTATATCACACAAAACAGAATTTGTCAAGACCACAGGGCCGTTTTCTGCGACCGCTACCGTATGTTCAAAGTGCGCCGACAAAGAACCATCCGCGGTTTTATACCCGAATCCGTCGGCGCATTTCTTTAGCTTCCAGTCCCCAGCCGTTACCATTGGCTCCAAGCACAGCACCATGCCCTCCGCGAGTTCGGCTCCGCTTCTTCTTTTGCCAAAATTCAAAATCTGCGGATCTTCGTGGAGCTCGCGGCCGATGCCGTGGCCGCACAAATCCCGCACCACGTTATATCCCTGACCCTCAACATAACGTTGAATGGTATTGCCGATATCGCCAACGGTATTTCCCGGCCTGATTTTTTTTATGCCGCGCTTCAAAGCTTTTTTTGTTGCGCGGATAAGTCGCTGGGCTTCCGGGCTTACTTTGTCCACGGGAAGAGTTACTGCCATATCCAAATTGAAACCCTGCCAAACCAATCCCAAATCCAAAGAAACGATATCACCGCTTTTTAAAGCCCTTTCCGAGGGCGCGGCGTGCACCAATTCGTCATTAATTGAGATACAGGTTGCCGCGGGAAAATTCTGATAACCCTTAAACGACGGTTTAGCGCCGGATTTTAAAATCAGGCTCTCGGCGAGCCCGTCTAATTCTTTGGTTGTTATTCCAGGCACGGCTTTTTTTGAGATTTCTTTCATTACAGTCGCGAGAATCCGGCCGCCTTCAGCCATTGTTTTGATTTCTTGCGGAGATTTAATGGAAATCATCGCAGCGCCTTTAGAATATCATTAAAAACATCTTCCGCCGACTGCGCGCCGTTTATTTTTTGAACCGCCAGCTTCTGACTCTTGAAATACTGCACCAAGGGAAAAGTACGTTTAGTGTATTCCCGCAATCGTGTTTTAATAGTTTGAGGATCATCAAGCCCTTCCCTCCTTATGAGCCTTGAACCGTCAAACGGGCAATGGCGCAAGCCTGCAGTCTCTTCGTTGTACAAAATTGGATGGCGCAAAAGCGCGCAAAGCCGCCGGTGAGAATTTCTCCATATTGTTTGTTGAGGCGCCAACTCCAAAAGAACAACCTTTATATTGGCTGCGCCGTATAATTTTTTCAAAAAAGGAATTTGGTCCTTGCCTTCCGAAAGCGTCCGTGGAGAACCCGCCATAAGCATGCCTTTCCCTTCGCTGAAAAGTTCAGCAACTTTTTCTTTAACCCAGTAACTTACCAGCGGAGGGCTGCATAAAATACCCGTTTTCCATAGTTTTTTTTCCTTCGCGAGAAAATACTTAACATTGCCTACTTTTACATACTCTCCGAGCTTGGCCCGCATAACATGCGCCTCAATTATTTTGCTCGTTTCCAAATAATACAACCCAAAACGTTCCTCCAGTAATTCTGCCTGTGTTCCTTTGCCGGCCCCGGGCGGCCCGAAAATTATAATTACCCGAAGTTTGTTATTAAAACGTTTCATACTCCCGCATTTCCAGTTGCGCCTTTATTTGGCGCAGACTCTCCAACACCACGCTCACCACAATCAAAAGCGAAGTTCCGCCGACCAGAAAAGTGAAGGCGGTAACGCCGGTAACTCCGCCAATGACGGAGGGCATAACCGCGATAAAACCCAAAAATAACGCTCCGATCAAAAGCACGCGATTTAGTATGTATTGCAGGAAGTGAGCTGTGGGATTGCCGGGCCTGATGCCGGGAACGAAACCACCCATCTTCTGAAGATTGGTGGCAACCGATTTTGGATTAAAGGTAACCGCGGTATAAAAATAAGTGAAAATTGCCACCAGCACGAAATATGAAATGCCGTATGCCCATGGATTGCTGAAAAAACCACTAACGCTTTGCGCGACTGAAGATAATGTTCCGCCGGCGCCCGCAAAAAAATTCGCCAGCATTGTGGGAAATAAAAGAATGGAAAGAGCGAAAATTATGGGCATCACGCCCGCCGGATTTACCGATAGAGGCAGATAGGTTGATGTTCCGCCATACATTCTCATACCACGAACCCGTTTGGCGTATGACACCGGAATATTGCGGCGCGCCTCGTTTACCAAGACAACTCCGGCGATTATGCAGAGCGAAAGCACAAAAAACGCAAGGTATGACGGCAATTTTGAGGGATCCCATGTTAAGAAAATCTGGCGTAAATTGTTGGGAACATCAGCCACTATACCGGCGAAAATCAGCAAAGAAACTCCGTTTCCTATTCCTTTTTCGGAAATAAGCTCCCCCAACCAAACTAAAAACATGGTGCCCGCGGCTACCGTCAAAAGAGAACTAATCAGCAAAAATGGCGGGGGAGCCGCAATTACATTCTGGCGCACAAGCAAAGTTATAAAGCCGTATCCCTGCAAAACCGCCAAAGGAACGGTGGCTATTCTTCCGTATTGATTGAATTTTTGCCGCCCGGCCTCTCCTTCTTCTTTGTACATTTTTTCCAAAACCGGAAAAATCATTGTCAAAAGCTGAAGAATAATGGTCGCCGTAATATAAGGCCCCAGCCCCAGCATTACTATGGATAAATTATCCAGTCCGCCGCCCGTGAAAACATTTAAGAGGCCGAAGAATTGGTTGGTAGCAAAAAACTGGCGCAGATTTTCCGCGTCAACTCCAGGTATGGGAATGTTAGCCATAATCCTAAAAACGGCAAAACAGCCCATTACGAAAATAATTTTATTTCGCAGGTCGGAAATTTTAAATATCTTGAGGAGATGCTGATACCACATATTTTTATTTGGCCTGTTTAACGCTACCCTTCGCCGCTTTTATTTTTTGGGCCGCGGCCGCGGAAACCAAACATTCCGCGATGGCAAGCGGTTTGGAAAGTTTCCCGCTGGCCAATATTTTCACCCGCGGCACTCTTCCTTTTATTTTACGGATTATTCGCCTTTCGGCCAAAATTTTGGGAGTAACAGGCTCTCCCGCCGAAAATTTTTTATCCAGAACGCCAAGATTAACGACTGTTATCTGATACTTCGGGTGACGCGCCCGAGCCCTAAACCTATACCCGCGCAATTTCGGATACCTTTTTATAAGCTCACGGATGGGGGGCATTAATTTTCTTCCGGCCCGTGATTTTTGCCCCTTTAGACCGCGTCCCGAATACGTGCCGCGCTTTCCTCCGCGGCCCACGCGCTTTACTCTTTTTTTGCCGTGTCTCGGCCTTAATTGATGCATCTGCATTATTGAAAACCGGCTATGTATTTAATTCTGTTTTATTCTCATCTTTTATGGCCTCTGTGCCCGCGTCTTTGCTCGGCGGTTCTTCGGGTTTAACGGCAGATATCGCGCGGCGCTCAGCTCCGCCGCGTAATTTTTTTAAGGCCTCTATGGTCGCTTTGGCGTTATTCAGCTTATTTCCGGTCCGGCCGAGAATTTTTGAAGAAACGTTTCTAATGCCCGCCAGCGCGCATACCACCCTGACGGTTCCACCGGCGGCCAAACCTCTACCCCTTCGCTGGGGCTTTAACAACACACGAGCTGAGCCGAATTTTGAATACACCTCATGCGGAATTGTGCCTTCGGAGATAGGAACTCTAATTAAATACTTTTTCGCGAAACGCGTCGCCTTTTCCACGGCCTTGGCGACGTCGCGCCCCTTAGCCACGCCAAGCCCGACTCGTCCCGCCCTATCGCCAACCACGACCACGGCGCGAAAACGAAGCCTTTTCCCTCCGGCCCTAACATGAGTTACCCTGGCCAAATCCAAAAGCTTTGAATCAAATTCGTCTTTTTTTATATCTCTAATATATTGTCCTCTTCTTTGCATGTTGCCAAATTATTAAAACTTTAACCCTCCGTCCCTTGCCCCGTCGGCGAGGGCCCGCACCCTCCCGTGGTATTTGTATCCGCCCCTGTCAAATACGATTTTTTCTATTTTCTTTTCCTGAGCTTTTTGCGCAATCAGCTTTCCTACATTATAGGCAAGCAGCGCCTTCCTCGCCATCTTTTTTGGTTCAGATTTTTCGTTCTTAACTGCCGCGCTTTCTTTTTCTTTTTTGCCTTTTAGTTTCAGTTCAGCATCGCTTGCCGCGGCTACGGTTTTACCTTTTTCATCATCAATGAGTTGAGCATAAATATGTTTTGCCGAACGAAAAACACAAAGCCGGGGCCGATCCGAAGTTCCCCGCAGTTTAGCTTTTATTCTTTTATGGCGGCGAAACCTATTTTGATGTTTTTCGCTGGCTTTCATAAAAACAAGCTGCGCAAATTATTTGGCGGTTACGGCGGCTTTCTTGCCGAGCTTCTTGCGCACACGCTCTCCCGCGTAACGGATTCCCTTTCCCTTATAGGGTTCCGGAGGACGGATCCTTCTAATCTGAGCCGCCGCTTGGCCGACCAATTCTTTGTCCGCGCCCGATACGGTGATAACGGTTTTTTCCACCGCAAATTTAATGCCGGGCCGCGCTTTAACTTTGACCGGATGGCTAAACCCGACGCTCAATGTTAGCCCCTCACCCTCCAGATTGGCCTTATATCCGATGCCTATCAGCTCCAGTTTTTTTTCATAACCCGTCGAAACCCCTTTCAGCATATTTGCCGCCAAAGCCCGCGTTAATCCCCAAAAAGCCGGAACCCTTTTTTCTTTCTTAAAATCTAGGCCCTCTTTCGGCTTAATTATCAAATTGCCGCCCTGAATCTCAGCTGCTATCTCGGGCCTCATATCCAAAGACAATTCGCCCTTCGGCCCCTTCGCTTTTATCAGCTGTCCGTCAATTTCCACCTGGACTCCAGCCGGTATTTCAATTGGCTTTTTACCTATGCGCGACATACTTATCAAAGTTTAGTTACCACGCCTCGCATAATATTTCGCCGCCTAGCCGCTGCCTGCGCGCCTCCTTGTCGACCATCAAACCTTTGGACGTTGAAATAATCGCTACGCCGTATCCGCCGCGGACTCGTTTTATTTTGCCCGCCGGCAAATAGATACGTTGCCCGGGTTTTGAAATCCTCTTTAGACCCTGTATGGCAGGCTCAACTCGGGAAAGCCCCGGTCTTTCTTCGTCATTTGTGTATTTCAACGTAATGCTGATTTTCTTTTTGGGATGCCGTCCCTTTTTTTCTATGTCCCCGATAAAACCTTCTTTTTCTAAAATCTTCGCGATTTCATATTTAAGATTTGACCACGGAATATCAACCGTTGGATGGGAAACGGCTTGCGCGTTACGTATTTGCGAAAGCATGTCGGCCACTGGATCGGTCATAAATATAAACTAGGTTATAAGTTATTGAGTACTACCAAGATGATTTTTTAACACCGGGTATTAAACCACGGTTCGCCATTTCCCGAAAACAAATTCTGCATAATCCGAATTTTCTCATATAGCCGCGTCTTCTGCCGCACCGAAAACAACGTCGTATTGTACGAGTTGAATATTTCGGCTTTTTTCGTGATTTAGCAATTTGGGCCTCGGTTGCCATTATCTTTGATAATTATTTCTTTATTGGAAAACCCATTAATCTTAATAGCGCCAGGCCTTCTTCCTTTGTTTTGGCCGTAGTCGCTACAGTAACTTCAAGCCCTAAAATATTTTTCGCTTTTTCAGGCGAAATTTCAGGAAAAACAATGTGCTCCCTTACGGCGATCGTCAGGTTTCCCGACTCATCTATTGACTTGGCGTCAATACCTCTGAAATCTCGGGTTCTCGGCAAAGCGATATAAACTAATCTTTCCAAAAAGTCAAACATTCTTTTTTTTCTAAGAGTGACTTTCGCGCCTACAATCGTTCCCTGTCGAAGCTTAAAGCCGGCGATGGATTTTTTTGCCGCGCCGAAAACCGGCTGCTGACCGCATATAACGGCCAAATCATGCTTTATCGCCTCGCGAGTTTTTTGCGGCTCCTCGCCGGTTAACGACGCCGTTAATCTTCCAAAGCCCGTATTCACCACCACCTTTTCTATGCGGGGAATTGCCATCACGCTTTTATATCCGAACTTTTCCGTCATCGCCGGAATTACTTCTTTTTTATATTTTTCCTGCAAGTGCTGCATATTTATCGTTAAACATTAAGTTTCTTTCCCGCACTTTTTACAAATTCTGCTTTTCTTTTTTCCTTCTATCGTGTAACCCGTCCTGGCCGGCTGTCCGCACTGCTGGCAAACAAGCTTTGCGTTTGAAACGTGAATCGGCAAAAACACCGTTATAACCTGTCCTTTTTCTCCTGATTTTTTCGGTTTAACGTGTTTTTTCTTGGGATTTACGCCCTCAACCATAATGCGGCCTTCCGTAGTAAAAACTCTGAGCACCTTTCCTTTCTTGCCGCGATCCTTTCCGGAAATAACAACAACGTTGTCGCCTTTTTTGATCTTCATATTTTTAAAGTAATTATACGATCTCTTCGGCCAACGTAGCTATCTTGTCAAATCCCCTTTCTTTAATCTCCCGCGGAATGGGGCCGAAAATGCGTCCGCCCTTGGGCTCTTTCTTGGCTTCCAAAATAACCGCGGCGTTATCGTCAAAACGAATGTATGACCCGTCTTTCCGGCGAAAAGCTTTTTTTTGACGCACCACAACTGCCTTCACCACCTCGTGCTTCTTAACGGGCCTCCTTGGTTCTGCGTCTTTCACCGCCGCGACAATTATATCTCCTATCTGCGCGTATTTATGCTTAGATCCAACTAAAACGCAAAAACACTGGATTATTTTTGCTCCGCTGTTGTCCGCGACTTTAAGCATTGTGCGAGGTTGAATCATATTTTAACGAATATAAAGACCGATTAATTTATCCGGCTAATCACTTTCCAGCTCTTATCTTTGCTTATGGGAACGCACTCCTCAATAACAACCCTGTCGCCGGTATGGTATTCCCCTTTTTCATCGTGGGCCTTATAGTTTTTATGGGTTTTATAGCGGCGTTTGTATTTGGGATGCTCTTTTAACCGCTCCACTTTCACAACAACGGTTTTCGCCATTTTATCCGAGACAATAACGCCGGTTAATTTCTTTTTTGGCATAATCTTTTAATTTTATTTCGGTTTTAGAATCGTAAGCATCCTGGCGACATCTTTTTTTCTCTGCCGTATCTCTCTGATATTTTTGACCTTGCCCGCGGCCAAGTCAAAATAAAGCTGGCGTAGCTTGTCGCGATTCTCGGCTAACATTTTCCGCAATTCTGCTTCGGGTTTTTGACGTAATTCAACTGCTTTCATAATTCAACAAGCTCACCAACTAGAATTTACGCTCGTTTGATAAATTTAGTTTTGATCGGCAATTTGTCCGCCGCCATACGCAAGGCTTCTCGCGCTATTTCCTCCTTCACGCCTTCCATTTCAAAAATAATGCGGCCGGGTTTAATGGGAAAAACGTAATGGTCAACGCCGCCCTTTCCTCCGCCCATCGGCACCTCCGTGCCCTTTTTTGTTACGGGTTTATCGGGAAAAACCCGGATCCACAGCTTTCCTCCCTTTTTAAGGTAGCGCATAACGGCTCTCCTTGCCGCCTCAATCTGACGGACTGTCAGCCATTTTGCCTCATAGGCTTTTAACCCGTAAGTTCCAAAAGCAAATTCCGTGGCCCTCATTTCAAATCCTTTTGACCGGCCCTTGTGCCATTTCCGATGTTTAACTTTTTTTGGCATTAACATTCCCATGACAGTGCTTTAATCTAATTTTTCTCCCTTATATATCCACACCTTTATGCCGATGACACCGTAAGAACAATATGCCTCTTTCAGCGCGTAGTCAATGTCGGCCCTCAATGTTTGCCTCGGCAGCTGACCCGCCTGCAGCCATTCGCGCCTCGCTATTTCGTTTCCGTCCAGACGCCCCGAAATTTCTATCCTTGCCCCCTTTACCTCGCGATTGGCTACCACTTTTTCCAAAGACTGCTTCATTGTCCGGCGAAAAGGCATCCGCTTTTCAAGCTGATCCGCGACCCACTGCCCGACAAGACCCGGATGAATCCAGGGATTCCGTAATTCCAGCACGTCAATTTTTATTATTCCTTTGTCAATTGGAGATTTTGCGGAGGACAAAAATCTTTTTCTGCGCCCGCGGGAAATTATTTTTTCAATTGATTTTCTTAATATTTCTATCCCGCCGCCTCCTCTCCCTATAATAAAACCCGGACGCAAAGCCTCCACCATAACAATAATTCTGCCCGGGAATCGTTCAATATCAACCTTCGCCAATCCCGCGTCCTTAAGCCGTTTTTCCAAAAAATCCCTTATTTGCAGATCTTCCTCCAGAAAACCGGGCATATTTTTGCCGTAAAATCCGCGCGACCCCCAGTCGGACATTGACCTTATGCGAAAACTTTTCGGATGAACCTTATGAGTCATTTTTATTCTTTTCGTCTAAAAAAATCGTTATGTGACTTGTTTTCTTTTGGATTGGGTAGGCCCTTCCCCGGGAACGCGGCATAGACCGTTTTAGTTTGGGGCCTTCATCTACGGTAATTTTAGATATATATAGTTTGTTTTCCGCCAGATGCCCCTGCTTCGCATTTGCCATCGCGGATTTTAAAAGTTTCAGCATGGGTTCAGCACCCCGCTTTATTTGAAACTGCAGAATTTTTTCGGCGTCTTCAACCGCTTTTCCCCTGATAAGATCGGCAACCATTCTGACTTTGCGTGGAGCTATTCTTAAATGATTCAATTTTGCCGTGACGGACATAAGTGAAAATATTACGCGGCCTTAACTTCTCCCGCCGTTTTTGCGCCCTGTTCTAATTCTCTCTGCATTCTCCCGCCATGCCTGGAAAACTTCGTCGTCGGAGCAAATTCGCCAAGCCGATGCCCGACCATATCCTCCGTAACATGAACCGGGATGTGTTCACGACCGTTATGCACCCCAAAGGTAAAACCAACCATTTCGGGGCTTATGGTGCAGGCCCTGGACCATGTTTTTATGACGGCTTTTGTCCCGGGCTTTAAATTTCTTATCTTTCGCAATACCCTTTCATCCAGATATGGACCTTTTTTCAGCGATCGCGACATAACTTTAAAATATACACGTTGTCACGTTCCGTGACGGCGTTTATTTCTTCCTTCTTCGTTGAAGAATATATTTATTCGTCCATTTTCTTCTCCTGGTTTTTACCCCCAAGGCCGGTTTTCCCCATGGTGTTTTGGGATGTTTTAATCCGATCGGAGCCCTCCCCTCACCGCCTCCGTGGGGATGATCCACAGGATTCATCGCCGTGCCGCGCACATGCGGCCTTCTTCCTTTATAACGCGACTTGCCGGCCTTCCCAAGCTGAATATATATGTGTTCCGGCCGCGACACCGTGCCCACCGAGGCAAAACAGGCGCTGAGTATTTTTCTTACCTCTCCTGACGGCATTCCCAAATTCGTATATTTACCTTCATGAGCCAACACCGTGGCTCCGTTGCCGGCCGATCTTGCCAGCTGTCCGCCGCGGCCGGGCTGCAGCTCCACCTCGTAAACCGCAGTCCCCACGGGCACGCTTCCCAAAAACATTCTGTTGCCGGTTTTAACTTCGGTCTTTTCCGCGCAAATAATTTCATCTCCCGCGCGGATGCCGTTGGGAGCGATACGGTAACGTTTGTCCCCGCCTTGATATTCCAAAAGCATAATAAATGCCGTGCGGTAAGGATCATATTCCAAAGCCACCACTTTCGCCGGGATATTAAGTTTTGCCTGACCGAAATCAATGATGCGGTACATCCGCCTTGCCCCTCCTCCGCGATGCCGCATGGTAATCCTTCCCGAACGGGCTCGGCCGGCGCGCTTTGGTAAATACACCAGCAATTTTTTTTCTGCCTTTTTTTTGGTCAAAACGGAAAAATCCTCTTTTGTCATCTGCCGCCGTCCCGGCGTTGTTGGTGCGTAATTTTTCATATTTATCTCGGCAATATTTCTATTTTTTGTCCTTCCCGCAAACGCACGATAGCTTTTTTATATCCCTTGCGCCAGCCTTCTATTCTCCCCCGCCTTCTTTTTTTGGGCGGGATGCTGATTATGTGAACAGAAATCACTTCAACTCCATATAGGTCTTGAACCGCTTTTTTCACCGTGGGCTTGTTCGCACGGGGCAAAACCCGAAAAACATACTGACTTTGTTCAGCTAAATCTGCCGCTTTCTCGGTAACATGGGGGTGTTTTAAGACCTGCCAAGCCGTGGAAGAAATAGCCTCCTTTCGTTCGACGGATTTTTTTTCGGCCGGCGCGCCCGCGATTTCTTCTTTTTTCGCCGCACGCTCACTTGCGGCCTCTTTGAGCTTTGGTACGCCTTTGCGAACCGGGCCTTTTTTCTTTTCCGGTTTTGGTTTTTTGAAAATATTGATAAACGGCATATTCCAATGGTTTAGCTTTTTTCTTTATCCGAAGATTTTAAAAAGTTTTCCTTAAGAACATTTATAGACTCTTTGGGCATTAAAAGATATTTATGCGAAAGCAAATCAATCACATTAAGATCTTTTGTCTGCACCGGCCTAACGTTGGCAATATTGCGCGAAGCGCGAATCAGCGGCTGATCCATACCCGGCAGCGCAAAAAGGCAGGAAGAATCTTTTGCCGGCAATTGTTTCAAAACTTCCGCCATCAGTTTTGTTTTTGGTTTTTCAAGTTTAAGATCGCTTAATATAACAAGTAAATTATCCTTCGCCTTAGCCGAAAGCACCATAAACAGCGCCTTTCTGCGCATTTTTTTGTTTATCTTCTGCTTGAAATTGCGTTCTTTTCTCGGCCCGAAAGTGACTCCGCCACCCCTCCATAACGGTGAGCGTATGGAACCATGTCTTGCCCGACCCGTACCTTTTTGGCGCCAGGGCTTTTTCCCTCCGCCCCGCACTTCGCTTCTGTCTTTGGTATGCGCGGTAATCTGCCTTTGATTGGCTCTTTGCGCCAAAACCACCCGATGCACCACGTCCTGATTCATCTTCACTCCGAAAATCTCCAAGGGCAATCTCGTCTGCCCGACTTCTTTACCCGTTTGATCGTATGTCTTGACAAACATAACTTGGTTTGCTATAATGTTATAAGTGGTACTTTAATTCCGGCGCGATATTAAGGAGGATGGAATGGAATTGTTAATCTGGCTTGTTTCCTTTATAATACTCTTTTGTCTTTCGGTTCCGCTGCATGAAGGATCTCATGTTCTTGCTATCAGAATACTGGGCGGCAAACACGGAAAGATTACATGGTTCACCATAAATTTTAGCGCGCGGGGTATAACCTTTGGCCGGGTGTCGGGGACGGGAAGAAATGGCGATGAGTTCTCTTTTCCCGCCCTGTCAGAAAAATACTTGAAAGTGGTCGCTTTGTGGTGTGGATTCGCTGGCGGATTAGGGTCAGCAATCATACTGGCTCAACCAGCATGGTATTTTTTGCTCAATCCCCTTCCAGATCCCCTGTCCTCGCTCTGGAGGTCGTTTCTATTGGTTTCTGTTATCCAGTTTATTAATGGAATCGGCGAAGGTATATTTGCTGTGAAAACCGCTCAATTGATAGCGGGAAAATAACATCGGGCGCCAAACGTCCTGCCTTCGCAGAACTAGTAGGCGCTTTTTCTTTATCCTCTGATTTCCACCAACGTCCCCTTTCTTCCGGGGACCGCACCCTTAACCGCTAAAATATTGTTTTCAAGATCCACTTTTACAACTTTAAGATTTTTTACCGTCACCCGTTCGGCTCCCATACGCCCGGGCATTTTCTTTCCTTTAATAACCCTCTGGGGGCCCGTCGCGCCAACCGAACCTAGTGTGCGATGTTCATGTTTTACGCCGTGCGTCGCGTTTCTTCCGGAAAACCCCCAGCGCTTAACTCCTCCTTGGAATCCCTTTCCCTTGGAAATACCTGAAACTTTTACGATATCCCCTTCCTGGAATGCCGAAACCGTAATCGCGTCTCCTTTTTTGTATTCGCCATCCTGAAATTCGCGCAAAAATCTGAATTCTTTTCCAGTCATTGATTTTTTAATTTTCTTTAATTTTGTGATTTTCTGAAAACCAACTTGCAGGGCGCCGTAACCGTCTTTTTCTTTAGTTTTCACCTGCGTCACCTCGCAGGGGCCGGCCTCAATAAGAGTTACCGGCACAACATTGCCGCTATCATTGAATATCTGGGTCATGCCTAATTTTTGCCCGACAATAAACTTCATATTTTATAATTCATATCGCCAAAAGAAAATCGGGCATAGCCCGATTTTCTTTTGGCTATCTCCGAAGAATAAAAATTTAGAATGGAAATTCCACCGCCATTTTTATTGTTATTACATTTTTATTTCAATGTCAACTCCCGCAGGCAGGGCCAAATTAGTTAAAGCGTCTATTACTTTCGGCGTAGGATTCAGAATATCAATAAGCCGTTTGTGCACCCGCATTTCAAACTGTTCTCTCGCATCTTTGTGCACAAAAGTTGAACGGTTAACCGTATATTTATGAATTTCCGTAGGCAGGGGCACGGGACCCGAAATCTCTGCTCCATAGCGCAAAGCGGTCTCCACAATCTGTCGAGCGCTGGCATCTAACACTTTGTGGTCGTAAGCCCGCATCCTAATTCTTAACTTAGGCCTTGCCGCGGATTCCGCTGATGTCTGCTGTTTTAGCGCCATCGTAAGTGTAAAGAACAATAATAATGTAAACGTTAAGCTTTTGCGGTTTCCGTGTTATTTATCAATTTTTGTTACCACTCCGGCTCCAACGGTTTTTCCTCCTTCGCGAATAGCAAATCTTTGCTGTTCCTCCAGAGCCACCGGAGAGATAAGTTTAACTTTAAAATGGACCGTATCCCCGGGCATTACCATTTCCATGCCCTCGGGCAAAGTTACGTCGCCCGTAACGTCCGTGGTGCGGATATAAAACTGGGGCTTATACCCTGTGAAAAACGGCGTGTGGCGCCCGCCCTCTTCTTTGCTGAGAATATAGACCTCCGTTTCGTATTCCGTGTGGGGCGTCACCGTCCCGGCTTTTGCAAGAACCTGTCCCCTTTCCACATCTTCTTTTTTCAAGCCGCGCAGCAGAATGCCGACATTATCTCCGGCCCTTCCCTCGTCAAGCATTTTATTGAACATTTCAACGCTTACCGCCGTAGTTTTTGATGTCGGCTTTAATCCAACCAACTCAACTTCTTCGTTGGGATGAATCACCCCCCTTTCAATTCTTCCGGTGGCGACGGTGCCGCGGCCTTCAATGCTGAAAACGTCTTCAATCGCCATTAAAAATGGCTTGTCGGTTTGGCGAACGGGGTCGGGAATATAATCATCCAATGCCTTTACCAGCTCAAGAATCGGTTTTGCCGCCTCATCGTCCGCGGATTTAACTTCAATGGCTTTTACGGCGGAACCCCGGATTACGGGCGCTTCGTCGCCGGGAAAACCGTATTTCTTTAACAGTTCGCGAACCTCGGATTCCACCAGATCAATCATTTCTGGATCATCCACCATATCGCATTTATTCAAGAAAACTACGACCGCCGGCAAACCCACCTGTCTCGCAAGTAAAATATGTTCGCGAGTCTGAGGCATTGGTCCATCGGGAGCCGAAACAACTAAAATCGCGCCGTCCATCTGCGCCGCTCCCGTAATCATATTTTTGATATAATCTGCGTGTCCAGGACAATCAATGTGGGCGTAATGGCGCTTTTCAGATTCATATTCCAGATGGGAAATTGAAATGGTCAAGCCGCGCGCTTTTTCTTCGGGCGCGGAATCAATTTCATCCACCGCCTTCGGACTTGCTCTAAGCCCTTTAAGCGCCAATACTTTTAAAATCGCGGCCGTCAACGTCGTTTTTCCGTGATCCACATGGCCAATCGTTCCGACATTAACGTGCGGTTTTGTCCGTTCAAATTTCTCTGCCATGATATTCTTGATAATGCAGTCCTGACAACCAGAACATGAGACAGCAAACTGTTTCATTTCCCGGATTCCAGGTCTTGCGATTAAGTTATATTAATATTGTATTGATATTAAGATGAAGAGTCAAGCCCCGAGTAGAGCAGGACTCACTGCGGAGCAAATCTTCCGCCTAAACGGGCAGGTCTTCTATTTTAAGGGGTTCTTCCGCTAATTCGTGCGGCATATTAATTACCATTCTTGCTTCATTAAGCGCGGTTTTTTGTTCGGGTTTGTACCCAACAAAATCAAGGGGTAACGAAGGATTCATTTTCCTGCCGTTTTTTAGATATTCCCGAAACGGAACTATAACCAAAACCGGCTTTCCGTCTTCCACAATAATCCATTTTCCGCCTTCTTCCTCTATGATTCCGCGTAAATCATTTAGATTCATATTGTACGTTTATCTTCGCTTTCCTTCAATTATTTCCTGCGCTATATTCTGGGGCACTTCTTCGTAGTGGTCAAACTCCATAGTAAATGTTCCTCTGCCTTCTGTCAAGGAACGGAGCTGGGTCGCGTAGCCGAACATCTCTGATAAAGGAACCCGAGCGTCCACCACCTTCATTTGCACGCGATCTTTGGTTTCAATTATTTGCCCGCGCCTTGAAGAGATGTCGCCGATAATATCCCCAAAGAAATCGGGGGGCACAACAACTTCCAACTTCATTACCGGTTCCAAAATAACCGGTTTCGCTTTTTTTGACGCCTCCTGCAGGGCGATTGATCCCGCGATCTTAAATGCCATTTCAGAAGAATCAACCTCATGGAACGAACCGTCATATAGAGCAACCGCCATATCAACCATCGGATACCCGGCAAGTATACCCTTATCCATCGCCTCTTTTATTCCTTTTCCCGCTGCGGGAATAAATTCCCGGGGAATCGTTCCTCCCTTAATTTCGTTTAAGAACTCATAGCCTTCTCCGCGAAGTTTCGGTTCAACCCGCAACCATACGTGTCCATATTGTCCGCGGCCTCCCGACTGCCTGATATATTTTCCTTCGGCTTCCGCGGTTTCGCGGATTGTTTCTTTGTAGGCCACCTGCGGCCGCCCGACGTTCGCCTCAACCTTAAATTCCCGTTTCATGCGATCCACAATAATTTCCAGGTGAAGTTCTCCCATTCCGGAAATTATCGTTTCTCCAGTTTCCAGATCGGTTTTGACGCGGAAGGTCGGGTCTTCTTCAGCGAGGCGGCGCAAAGCCAAACCCATTTTTTCCTGATCCGCTTTGGTTTTTGGTTCAATGCGAATGCCTATTACCGGCTCGGGGAAAGTAATCTGTTCCAATATTATCGGGTGCTGTTCGTCACACAATGTGTGCCCGGTGCCGGTGGACTTTAGGCCGACTGTCGCCGCTATGTCGCCGGCAAACAATTCTTCAACCTCTTCCCTTTCATTGGCATGCATGCGCAAAATTCTGCCGACGCGCTCTTTGTTGCCGCTGGAATTATTCAGCACATAAGACCCTCTCTTCAGCATGCCCGAATAAACGCGGAAATAAGTCAGCGAGCCGACATAAGGATCCGATGCGATTTTGAAGGCGAGCGCCGCAAAGGGGGCGGCATCTTCCGCTTTCCTTTCAATTTCTCCGCCCGTTTTCGGCTCAATGCCTTTTACGGGCGGAAGATCGGCCGGGCTCGGCAGATAATGCACAACCGCGTCCAGCATCGGCTGGACCGCTTTATTTTTCAGGGCGGAGCCGCACAAAACCGGAATTAATCTATACTCCACCGTCGCTTTCCGCAGTGTTTTTCTTAAATCCGCCGTGGAAATTTCTTTCCCGGCCAAATAATTATCCAGCAGTACATCGTCTTCCGCAGCGATTTTTTCTACCATTTTATTTCTCCACTCCTCAGCCATCTTTTGCATATCCGGCGGAATTTCTTCCTCTTTGACCTGCTGGCCGAAATCGCCCCCAAACCGCAATGCTTTCATTTTCAGCAAATCTATAACGCCGGCGAGATGCTCCTCAAGCCCTATGGGCAATTGAATGGCCACGATATTGGGCGAAAGTTGCTCCTTAATTGACTCGTAGCATTTTTCAAAAGAGGCCCCCATGCGATCCAATTTGTTGATGAAACATATGCGCGGCACCTCAAACTTATCCGCTTGATGCCATACCGTTTCTGACTGCGGCTCAACGCCGGCCACTCCGTCAAACACCACGACCGCGCCGTCTAAAACGCGCAGAGACCTCTGCACCTCGGCCGTGAAATCAATGTGGCCTGGAGTGTCAATAATGTTTATGCGGTGCTCGTCTAAACCTTCCGGTTTCCAAAAACAGGTCGTGGCCGCGGAGGTAATGGTAATGCCGCGTTCCCTTTCCTGTTCCATCCAATCCATGATCGCCTGCCCCTCGTGTACTTCGCCGATTTTATGGGAAATTCCGGTGTGAATGATTGCTTGAGCGAGGCAAGTGACTTTAAGGGACACTCACGCCGTCGAGCGGGCACGGTTTCCGCCGAAGGCGGAAGAGCGAGACGGTTGTGCTGTGAACGAAATCCCGCTCGCTGGGCGGGATGAGCGACCCTGAAGTCAACTTGCCGAGCGAATTACCACGCAAAATGCGCAAAGGCGCGGTTTGCTTCGGCCATGCGATGGGTGTCTTCTTTCTTTTTTACAGCCGCGCCGGAGTTCTGGCTGGCCTCAATAATTTCCTGCGCCAGTTTCTCACGCATTGGTTTTCCTTTCTTTGCTTTGGCGGAATTTATTATCCAACGCATAGCCAAACTGATCCGCCTTTCGGGCCTTACCTCTATAGGAACCTGATACGATGCCCCTCCGATTCTCCGCGATTTCACCTCCAAAACCGGCGCGGCGTTGCGCATCGCCTGTTCAAACACTTCTATGGGGTCCTTTTTTGTCTGTTCCCTTACAATATCAAACGCGCCGTAGACAATTTTCCTGGCAACGGTCTTTTTTCCGCGGCGCATAATCTGGTTTATTAATTTGGCAACCAGCGAATTATTATAAACCGCGTCGGGTTCAATAATTCTTTTTTCAGTTTTTTTTCTGCGCGACATAACGATTTATTTATTTTCCACGCTTCATCCCGTATTTGCTTCTTCCCTGCTTCCTTCCTTCCACTCCGCCGGTATCCAGCACGCCCCGCACTATGTGATAGCGCACGCCCGGCAAATCTTTTACCTTGCCGCCACGTATCATAACAATCGCATGTTCCTGCAGGTTGTGGCCTTCGCCCGGAATATACGCAGTCACTTCCATGCCATTTGTCAGGCGCACGCGGGCGACTTTTCTTAAGGCCGAATTGGGTTTCTTCGGGGTAATCGTGAAAACCTTCAAACACACTCCGCGCTTGAAAGGCGCCGAATATTCTTTGGGGCGATTTTTCAATAAATTAAACCCGAACGCCATTGCGGGCGCTTTTGTTTTTTTGGACGCTTTTTTTCGTTCGTTTTTTATAAGCTGATGAATTGTCGGCATGCGAAATAACAATAACAAAACTAAAAAAAATCGTCAATGATAAATAAACCGAGCGCTCAAATTGTTGAGTGCTCGGCGGAATTTACCTCTTAGATAACTCCATTAAGTAATTCTCCAAGCGCGGCAAATGCCTTTATAATCCAGCTGAACGGAGGAACTTCTATCCATTTCGGCTGGGCCGGACCTATCGTAACATTATTCGTTACGGCGTTAGCTCCCTTGCAGGCATATCCCGAAGAATCGGTAACCCCAAGGCTGACTTCATAAGTTCCTTCCTGCGAATAGGTGGTGGTGGCGTTCTGTATTGTTGACGTTTTGCCATTGTCAAAATTCCATTCCCAGACCTGGCATGCCCCGACGCAAATGCTGGTATCGGTGAATTGCACTATCTGCAACGCCAGCGGGCTTGCCGGAGACCAAGTGAATCTTGGATCAGGATACGCGTGCGCCGGCGTGGTGAACGGCGGCCCGTTAAACCAGTTGGAAGCCAAATCAAGATCGTCCCATACCATCACCCGCCAGCTATAAGTATTGCCGTAAGCGATACCGGAAATGGGGGCGAAAGCATTGGAAGCGAGCGAAACCTTGCCCGAATCCACTTCCGGCGAAGAGAAATCAGAATTATTGTCCGCCTGGACGCGGTAAGCGGATTGCGTGGCGCCCGGATCCGGATCAAAAAATATCCAGGAAAATATCGGCCGCAAAGGGGCCGTGCAGTAATTTCCCTCGTTCACGGAAAGGTTTATGGCCTGGGGCTGAGTATTCGCGGCTTCGGTGCTGAAAGGCCAAGGTGAAGAATCGGAACTTAAAGCCCCGTTTGACGCCCTCACCTTCCAATAATAACCTGTGCTATTGTTAAGCCCGGAAATGCCCACATTGGTTGTTCCCTCGCCGACCGGAGAACCTCGCTGAGTGGTCGGATTGGAACTGGTATCAAGAAATACCGTGTAAGTATTGGTGTTGCCGGCGCAGTTAGTGCCCCAGCTGGAAATTGCATTCCAGCTCACGGTCGGGCTGGTGGAAATGCCGGTGGCGCCGTTGCTGGGCGAGGAAAGAGTCGGAGCGGCCGGAGCTGACGCAACGCAGACAGATGCCGTGGTGAAAGACCAGATTTGGGCGGAATACGTGCTTGTGTCTCCGTTGGACGCCCTCACTCTCCAATAATATGTCGTGCCCGAGTTGAGGCCGGAAATATTAAGACTGGTTGTTCCCTCGCCGACCGGAGAACCTCGTTGAGTGGTCGGAGTGGCGCTGGTGTCCAGATAAACCGTGTAAGTATTGTTTTGCGGCGGAGTGCAGTCAGTCCCCCAGTCGGAAATTGCATTCCAGCTCACGGTCGGGCTGGTGGAAATGCCGGCGGCGCCGTTGCTGGGCGAGGAAAGAGTCGGGCCGTTTGGCGCTGATGGGACGCAGGCAGACGCGGTGGTGAAAGACCTGACCGCTGAATCCGCAATCAAAGCTCCATTATTTGACCTAACTTTCCAATAATATGTCGTGGAGGTGTTAAGTCCGGAAATGCCCAAACTGGTTACTGCCTGACCCACCGAACCCCTGTTGGTCGTGGGATTGACGCTGGTGTCAAGATAAACCGTGTAAGTATTGGTTTGCGGCGGAGTGCAGTCAGTCCCCCAGTCGGAAATGGCATTCCAGCTCACGGTTGGATTGATTGAGACGCCGGTCGCGCCATTGCTTGGCAAGGAAAGAGATGGCGTGCTTGGCGCGCTGTTGACGCAACCAGACGCGGTGGTGAAAGACCATACGGAACTGCTTATGCAACTAAACCCATTGCATTTTTGAATCTGCCAGTAATATGTGATGTTGGCGCTCATCGCGCCGGGGTCATAGAAGGCGCTGCCGGAGGGCTGATTATTGACCACGGGTATATCAGGAGTGGAATCTCCCGCTTCAAAATACAAAGTATAACGGTCGTTTTGGCCGGCGCAACTTCTTCCCCATGCATTCCATGTCCACGACAAATTGGCCGCAGTGGAAACGTTGGTGGCGCCGCTGGAGGGAGAAGGACCCGAGGCGGCGGAAGGAGCGCTGTCGGTGCAACCAGCCACGCAATTTCCGCTCGCGTCGCAACTTTGGTTCACGGGGCAAAGACTGTCGCAAGAAATATTTATTGAGGTAGTGGAACCGCAGGATCCGGCGCTGCAGGCATAATCCACCCATCTGCAGGCCTGGCTTGAACTGCAATCATCCGAACCGCAACTTGTGTTATTTCCCCACTCCAAGTCCGAACCGCAATCATTAACATAATCGCCGCAGGTCTGTCTGGTGCCGGAATCTAAACATCGCGTGGACCCGGAAGGGCTGCACTCGTCGGTGCAGACGACGACGGCGTTAACAGTAACATCTTCCCAATCACTGCCTGTTCCTCCGGCGCCAGAGCATGCAAGATTGAAACGAATTGTGCCGCCGCCCGTAAGCGTAGTGCTCTGCGATCCTCCGCCGGCATTCTTTGAACCAGTCCAGGCGGGCGATTGAGTTATACCGCCGGGGTTGGATGTTACCGAAGCCGAACAGCTGGTGGCGTTGCTTACGGTCCAGGACAGAGTTGTTGATTGGCCGGAATCAATCGTGCCGGGGCTGCTGGACAAGTTCACGGAAGGCGCAGGAACCGCGATGCAATTTCCGCCGCTACACCCGCCCGGACAATTTTCGGGATTGGTCCACTCAAAGCCACATCCATCGTTGCTAGCGCCGGGATTGCTCTCGCAAGAATAATCTTTATATGCGCGGGTGCTGCTATCTCGGCAAGCCCATCCGTCTTGGTTGTTGCAGTTCTCTAATAAATTGTCTGACGGATCTCTGCAATTTCCTCCGCTGCATGTACTACCTGAATCGCTGTATAGCGAATCGCCGTGGCAATGAGCTCCATCCCATCCTTCGCCGAATTCACCGCCGCAAAAACTGTTTCCGGAGCAAGAAGCCGAGTCCGGACCGCTACCGGTATCCACGCAAAAATTGACCCTATCATCACCAAAACAAGATACGCTGCAGTTTTGTATAGCGCACTTACCCCCCACATAACCGCAGTCCACAGGCCCGGCGGGATCCACACATGTCCATTGTTCACACCAATAATCAATATTATTGCCCGAGCAAGATGCTTCTGTTCTATAATATCCGGGGTTGCCGGGACAAGGAGGATCTGGGGCGCCGGAAGTACAACCCAAATTAAACCTATCCTCCCTGTGAACACACCATTCATACCAGTAAGCGTCGTAGCCCCAATCAGGACCCCAGAAGCAAGAACCATTAAGTTCGTGCTGGGCGGCATAACCGTTACCTCCGGAACAGTAATCGTTGGTGTAATCCCACCAATGAAAGAAGCTAATCCCAGAACAAAAGGAATGAAAAATAGTATTAAACGCAATTTTAACATGGCCTATTTTGCTTATTTTAAAACGGCGGTTATTGCTCTCGCCACAAGTTTGCCGTCTACCAGATTAACTACGAGGCCAACTGCCTGACCGATCTTTAGATCGGCGAAAGAAAGAACCGCGCCTTCTTCATCCACTCTGCGGTTAACCTTAATAATTACCGTTTGGGAAGTAATGGCGGCTCGCAAGGTTTGCCCGGCGTCGTTTTTTACGACTATCTCATTTTCTGAAACTTCGGCAATCTGGCCCTCCGCATCAGCCTGCCAATTAGCCAGCATCGGATTGCCTAATGCCTCCGGGCTTGAAGGCAATTGAGCCAAACGCGTCTCAACGTCCTGTTTCGTTTTTGCCAACTTATTCTGCCAAATCACTTGGTTTACCCCAAAACCCACGGCCAAACCCAAAATTAAAGCCGTTGCCGCGAAAACTAAATTTTTAGACTGGACATTATCCATATTTTATATTGTAATCCCCGGCGCAAATTAAATAATAAAGAACGCGCGCTTTTCTATTTAAATCTGCCGGGATTAATTAATTTTGACTTACGGAACCAATAAATCAATAAACTCTGACATTGATTCAAAACTGCTGTCTGTAAACAGTTTGCCGTTAATAAAAATGGTGGGGCTGGCCATAACGCCGGCTCCGCGCGCCATTTCGTCTTTTCCGGTTACAAACTCTTTGTATTTCCTTGAATCAACACAAGATGAAAAGTCGTCCGGATTCAACCCGAGCTGACGCGCGAAAGCCACAAATTCTTCCTTTCCAAAACCTGCCCATTCCCATACCTGTTTCCTGGGTTGACTGAGCAAAAGCTCGCGATACTCCCAATATTTATTCTGGTCATTGGCGCAGTAGATGGACTCTGAGGCCAATTGGGACCGTTCTCCTCCAAAAACCACGTCCCAAAAATAAAATTTTACTTTCCCGGTGTTTATATATTGTTCACGAAGTTTTGGTTCTTCCTCGTCAAAAAATCTCTTGCAGCCGGGGCACAAAATATCGGCAACCTCAACAACGGTTACCGGCGCGTCGGAACTGCCGAGAAAAGGATCATTAGCTTGGGGCAAAAATAATTTCTCTTCTTTGGGACCTAACTTCCCAGCACCTTTAGGGGTATAAGATAACGACCAAATAAAAATTCCTCCGGCTACAACCAAAGCAACGACAATAGGAATAAATATGCCGAACTGTTCTATTTTCATGAACTTCGCATAGTTATTATATAAAAGTTTATAGAAAGTTATCAATGGTATGTTATCCACAACGGCCAAATAAAAGGGCGTTGCCAAAGGCAACGCCCTTACTTCTTCTACTAATGGCGAATTCTCGCTATATCCCGCAACATAGTCTGCAGCGCGGGAGAATAAGTTACGGCTTCTCTAATCGCCCCCTCCCCCACTCCAAAAAATGTTGTCTGCCATCGCATCTCCGCAGAAATGCAACCGCGGCTTGTTATTTGGATGGTCCCGGATATCCTATCCGGACTCAAATCCGTGGTCTTTGTTGCAATAGTTCCGTCATCTGCCATAAATACTCCCTCAGGACGCCTATTCAGCACCTGATAGAAACGAGTTGTGCCGCCCTGAGCATCCTTAAGGCAGGGTAGGTAAGAACCATCGCGCCCCTCAACCATCAAAAGAATGTCCTCCGGGAAGAATACGGCCACCACCGACCCTCCTCCTTGCCAAGAACCCTTCAAAACAGAATATGACTTAGGTTCTGCCGTCGGCGCGGGTGTCGGCGCCGCGGTCGGGGTCGGCGCAGAAGTTGGTGCAATCGTTGGTTCCGCGGTCGGCGCGGGCGTTACAACAGGCGCGGGCGGCGGCACATCAATCGGCCTCATTATCTCCCCCGGCGGAATGCGGACAATACCGTTCTCCGGCGTCGGCGACGTCGGCGTTGCCGGTGGCGCTTCGGCCGCTTTGCAGGCGACGGCGAAAACCGCCGCCAGGAAAACCATAACCACCAATAAACGGGTCATTTTTTTCCTCCTTTTCTGTTTCTCTGTGTTTTTTACCGATCCGATGCGTTCACACGCCGAGAGGCCTCGGCGCCAAACCCGATTACTCCTGGTCGGCCAGATTAACGACCATAAGCTCCCAAAGATCATGCTTCTTTCCGGCCTGCATCGTATCGCGCTGTTCCGCCTCAAAACGGCAATACAAACCGAATTTCCATGCCGAGATAAAATCGGGGTCAATTTTTGGGCAGCCAAGGGCCCTCCAATAGGGCCCCATCAGCATGCGCACAAAGAAAACCTGCTCTACTTTTTCTATCTCGGCCAAGAGCGATATATCTTCCTGCGAATAGTCATCGGGAAAAAGGCTTTTTATTTCCTCCCAGAATTTTTCCGGATTTTTGGGGAGACTGGCAACCTTCTGCAGGCAACCCATCTGCCGCCACAAAACCTTATCTTCATCTTTACTCCGAAGCTGGGCGAACTTATCTATGAACTGTTCCTCCGCACCCAGAACATGCTTTAAAAACAATTTGGCTATCTCGTTTCTAACCTCGTCGCCAATGGTTGTGGAGCGCACCTCCCATATGGTGAGGAAGTTCACTATTTTTGCCAAAACCACAGGATCCAGACCCGCAAGATTCGTCATTTTCATAGCCTCCGATAAGATTTTCAAGGTACTTTTTAACTCTAGTCAATGCTAGCACAAAAAGACCTGCGTGTCAACCTCGCGTAAAATGGTTCAATGGCTTATGGCCACCCCGTACAATTAGGTGGGGGGCGCACGCAATCCTATAGAATTTAGATTAGCGGCGGCTGGCCGACTATAATATAGTAAGCGAGAGACACTATCGGAAAAATAATCCGGATAAAACCAAAAAAGAAAATAAAGAAAATCAAAAACATCGGCCCATACTGCTCAAGGAAAAGCTTAAAGTTAAAAAAACGGTCGGGAATAAAAGCGAAGAGCACCTTGGAACCGTCCAGCGGCGGAATGGGCGCCAAATTAAAAATTCCAAGCAGTAAATTCAAAGTAACGATGCCCGAAAACAGCACGGCAAGCTGTG